>Ga0209333_1000006_pt1 | contig 136816 bp, 138 predicted proteins | sample BlaSpr_A8_OM2_O3_FD_187982 | JGI IMG/M metagenome (GOLD analysis project Ga0209333, IMG submission 187982) | Forest soil microbial communities from Thunder Bay, Ontario, Canada - Black Spruce, Ontario site 2_A8_OM2_O3 (SPAdes) (version 2) | ecosystem: Environmental > Terrestrial > Soil >... | reverse complement strand
CTCCCGCGCGCCGTTCTCCGGCAGCGGCTCGCACGCCAACGGCGCGCAGCACTCAACGCCGGCCGCGTCCGGCCCGCAGTCGCCGCAGCCCGCCCCGGGCTCTTGATTAGACATGTCTTTAATTTGACACATCTTCCGGCAACAGCGCAAACTGACGAGGAAACTGATTAAAGAAATATCTAAGCAGTTGCGGGCGGCCGGCCCGCGCAGGAAGGAACACCATGTCCCGAGTCCAGCTCGCGCTCCGCGTCGCCGACCTCGAAGGCTCCATCGCCTTCTACTCCAAGCTGTTCGGCGCGCAGCCCGCCAAGCGCCGCCCCGGCTACGCCAACTTCGCGATCGCCGAGCCCCCGCTCAAGCTCGTTCTCATCGAAGGCCAGCCCGGCGAGCCCACCCGCATGGACCACCTCGGCGTCGAAGTCGAGACGACCGGCGAGGTCACCGCCGCCACCGCCCGGCTGGCCGCCGATGGCCTCGTCGCGGCCACCGAGGAAGACTCCGCCTGCTGTTACGCCGTCCAGGACAAGGTCTGGGTCACCGGCCCGGGCGACGAGCCCTGGGAGGTCTACGTCGTCAAGGGCGACGCCGACGTCCTCGACAAGGCCGCCGACTCCGTCTGCTGCTCGCCGGCCGCTGCGGCGGGAGGCACCGCGCAGTCCGCCGCGGCCGCCTGCTGCTGACCGCTGGGCTGAGGGAAGTAACCACCATCCGTTCGGAAGATAAAGATTTTCATCCCGAACGGATGGTGGCTCCGCCTTCCCGGAACATGGCCCCGGCCGCGCGGGTGGTCAGCGGCGGAAGGTCTCACAGGCGAGAGCTGGCGTGCCGCTCTCCCCAGGTGCGCAGCTCCTTGAGGACTGGTCCGAGCTCGCGCCCGGCCGGGGTGAGCACGTACTCGTCGCGGGGCGGGCGCGAGCTGTAAGGGCGCCGTTCGACGAGGCCGGCGTCTTCCAGTTCGCGCAGCCGGGCGGCCAGGCTGGCGAGATCGCGGGCAGCAGCGGCGGCCGGGGCGATCCTGGGGTCGTCCAGCGTCCCCGCGGCGCGCCCAGCGGCCGGGCCGGTCAGGTACTTGCCGGACAGCACACCCCCGGCCAGGCTGAACGAGGCGATCAGGCCCGCGCCGGAGGCGTCGAGCACCCGGGCCATCTCCGGGTCTTCCACCCAGTCGCGGCTGACCAGGCTGTACGGAAGCTGGATCGCGCACGGCTGCGCCACACCGAGGTCGGACGCAGCCTGCACGGCCCGCTGGGCCTGCTGCGCGTGCCAGTTCACCAGCCCCCAGGCGCGGGCCTTCCCCGAACCGATGAGCCCGACGGTGGCCGCGACGAGCTCGGCGACCGGCATGCCCTCCGGCGGCGGGTTCGCGTAGATCACGTCGATGTAGTCGAACCCCATCCGCTGCAGCGACGCGTCCAGCTCCGCCGCAGCGCTCTGCTCCGGCCAGAACTCCCACCACAGCTTGTTGGTCACCACGGCCTCGTCGCGGGGCACGCCCGCGCCGCGGAACAGCTCGCCGAACACCACCTCGGAGTACCCGGTCGGGATCGGGGCGGTGCCGGTCTCGTCGTTGTAGCGGGCATCGTCGAAGAAGTTGATGCCCTCGTCGCGGGCCGCCCGCATGATCGCGACGCCGGTGTCGGCGGGCAGCCGCTCGAACGTGCGCCACGAGCCGAGCGACATGACCGAGACGGCCAGGCCCGACGAGCCCAGCGGCCGGGTACCCAGCATCCTGCCTCCCCTGGCGGCGTTCCGCCGGCTCAAGCCATACCACCTGGCGGCGTCAGCCGCGCGGCGCACCGACCCAGACGGACTTGACGTTGCAGAACTCACGGATGCCCTGGACGAACAGCTCCCGGCCGAACCCGGACGTCTTCACTCCGCCGAACGGCAGCTGCGGGTAGGAGGTCACGTTGCCGTTGATGAACACCATCCCGGCGACGAGGTCCCTGGTGAACCTGGCCTGTTCCGCCTCGTCGTTGGTCCACGCGTTCGCGCCGAGCCCGAACTCGGTGCCGTTGGCGAGCTCGATTGCCGCGTCGATGTCCGGCACCCGGTACAGCGTGGCCACCGGGCCGAACACTTCCTCGGCGTGCACGCGCATGTCCGGGGTGATGCCCGCCAGGACCGTCGGCGGGTAGTAGAAGCCGGGGCCGTCCGGTGCGGCGCCGCCGCACAGCGCCTTCGCGCCCTTGGCGACCGCGTCGGCGACGAGCTTCTCGACGTCGTCAAGCTGCTGCTCGGAGGCCAGCGGGCCGACGTCGGTGCCGCCGGCCATCGGGTCGCCGACCACCTTGCCCGCCATCTGCTCGGTGAACAGGCGCTCGAACTCGTCGTAGACCGCGTCGTGGACGATGAAGCGCTTGGCCGCGATGCACGACTGGCCGTTGTTGATGAGCCGCGCGAACGCGGCGACCTCCGCAGCGGCCTGAAGGCCGGCCGAGGGCATCACGATGAAGGGGTCGCTGCCGCCCAGTTCCAGCACGACCTTCTTGATCTCGCTGCCGGCGATCGCGGCCACCGACTGCCCGGCCGGCCCCGACCCGGTGAGCGTGGCCGCCGTCACCCGCTTGTCGCGCAGGATCGCCTCCACCCGGGCGGAGCCGACCAGCAGGGTCTGGAACGTCCCGGGCGGGAAGCCCGCCCGCGCGAACAGGTCCTGCATGAACAGCGCGGTCTGCGGGACGTTCGACGCATGCTTGAGCAGCCCGACGTTCCCGGCCATCAGGCCCGGCACGGCGAACCGCATCGCCTGCCATAGCGGGAAGTTCCACGGCATGATCGCCAGCACCGGGCCGAGTGACTGGAACGTGACGTATGCCCGGCTGGCCCCGACGGCCTCGGCGTCGGCTGGCTCGTCGGCAAGAAAAGCCGCGGCGTGCTCGGCGTAGTAGCGGCAGGTGGCGGCGCACTTGGCGACCTCCTGCTTGGCGGCGGTCAGCGTCTTGCCCATCTCGGTGGTCATCATCGCCGCGATCTGGTCCTGCTCGGCGTCGAGGATGTCGGCGGCCTGGCGCATCCAGCCGGCCCGCTCCTCGAAGCTGGTCAGGCGGTAACCGGCGTGCGCCGCGGCGGCGGCGGCCAGGCAGCGCTCGACGTCCTCCTCGCTCATGTCGTCATAGGTCTTCACGGTCTCGCCGGTAGCCGGGTTGATCGTCGCGATCGCCATGCTTTGCTCCCTTCGCCTGTTACCAGCGGAGCTGCGCCATCTCGTCGTAGTCGGTGGCGGAGTAGCTGACCAGCCCGTCCGTCAACGCGAAGATCCACTCGCCCACGCCGAGTGACATCGCCAGCCTGCTGCACCTCGGGCAGTAGTGCGGCTCGTCCAGCCGCACCGAGTCGTCAGGCGCGAGCCGCACGTAGATCAGCGTCGACCCCAGCAGCCTCCGCCAGCCGTCGCCGTCGCGCGCGAGCGAGATCGCCCGCTGCTCCGCGTGGGTCCGGCACTGGTCGTGCTGGCCGAGCTCGCCCACCTTGCAGTAGCAGTGATCTTCGCCGGGAAACGGGACCCCGTTGGTCCCCCAGGCGAGCATGCTGCCGTCCTGCACGAGCACCGCGGCATGCCGGGTCCGTGCGTGGGAGTCCCTGGCCAGCTCGGCCGCCCGCTCCACCATCTGGTCCGCCAAGTGGCTGTCATGGCGTTTCAGCGGCCGTCGCTGCGGCCCTGGCCCTGGCTGCATGCGCACCACCCCTCTGCAGCGGAAAACCCAATTCTCCGCCAACGGCCAGGAACGCTGCCGGGCGCCCCGGACGGTGGACAAGATTGGATGATGCCAGCCCAGAGCCGCGGCCGTCGCCCGCCCGCGTCAACCCGGTGTAGCGGCTGCGACAGATCACTATGGCCGGGTAGTACACATGGCGGGTGCTTTTGCGCAACAACCGGCTCATCAGCGGCGATTTGATGTAAATTGATAGCAGTTCAGCACGGGGCGAACTACGGGGAAGTTCTGTCTGGGCGGGCCATCCGCCAACGGGGTCGATGAAGACGCTCGCGGATCCGCCGCGCCGGTCAGGCGTCCTCCTGCGCTGGCCCCATATTCCGGTTGCCGCGCTGCAGAAATCCTTCCTGCAGCCCGTGGCCCAAGGGTTCGCGGCCCGCTTTCGCGGCGGGCCGCTGCCCTTTCCCACGCGGTGCGCGGGAGGGTTAACGGGCGGGGGAAACCCTGCCCTCCCGCGCACCGCCTCATGCTCGGCCTACTCGCTGCGCAAGACCAGCGCGGGCCGGAGCCGGGCCGCCGCCCATCCAGGACCAGCGGCGATGAGGTTCGCCAGCACGAGGACGGCGGGGATCGCGACGAGCACCAGCAGCACCGGGACGTCAGCGTCGGGCGCGACGCCGGCCGACCCCGCGAACAGGTTCCAGGACCAGCGGCCGACCAGGATGCCGAGCGGCAGCCCGACCACCAGAGCCGTCGCGGCCAGCGCGCTGGCCTGCCAGGACACCACCCGCAGCAGCTGCGCTCGGGTCAGGCCCAGGGTCTTGAGCACGGCGAGATCGCGGCGGCGCCGGCGTACTCCGGTCAGCAGCACGTGCGCGAGCGTGCCGACGGCGAGCAGGGCAAGCACCGCGCCCAGGATCAGCGGGGTGTCCCGGACCCCGGCATAGTCCTGGATGTCGCCCGGCCGCTGGTCGCCGACCACCGAGCAGACCAGCAGCGGGCAGCCCGCGGCGGTGACCGCCGTGGTCAGCCGTGCCGCGGCCGCGTTCAGGTTGGTTCCCGGCCGGTAGCGAAGCAGGAAGAAGCTGTAGCACGTCTCGCTGGCGGAACAGCCGGTCACCGGCTCCGGGTACGACAGCAGCGGGGCTGACACCAGCGCCCCGCTGCCCAGATCCGTGGCCGCGAGGCCTTGGAGGCCGAACGAGGGGAAGACGGCCTCGCCCACGACGCGCATCGTGCGCTCCGGTCCCGGCACCCCTTCTATGTCGTAGACAGAAACCCGCACGGTCTGCCCCACTTGACGGTGGACGGCGCGAAGGGTCTGGGCGCCCAGAACGATCTGGCCGGACCCAGCTGGCTGCCGGCCTGCCAGCAACGTCAGGAAGCCGCTGCCACGCCGCGGGCTGATGCCGGTCGCCGGCACGGTCTTCCCGTCGACGGAGATCTGCCCCTTGTCGCCGGCCGCGTAACCGGTGACCCCTGGCACGGCGGACATGAGCTTCGCGCCGAACGCGGCCGAGACGCCAGTGAACCCAAGGTTCAGTTCCTGATCCCAGTTCTGCCCGTACCTGTGCGGCGTGCTGACCAGGCCGATCATGCTGGTGCCGAAGACCAGCGCGGCAACCACAGCCGTGATCGCCACGGTGGTGCCCACCAGTGCGCTGCGCACGGGCACCGCAGTCCGGCCCCGGCCAGGCTCGAACGCCATCCGCACTCCCGCCGCCCCGGGCACCGACCCGGCCAGGCCGAGGGCCGACCCCAGTCGCGACGGCCGCGCCGGTGCCGCCGGCTCGGCCACGCCCAGCGGACCGGGAGCCCGCGCCGCCGCCCGAAAGACGCCGGGCAGCAGCAACGCCAGCGGCAGCAGGACCGTGGCCGCAAAGCCGACGCCCAGGATCGCCAGGTTCACATCGATCCCCGGGTCCGGCTCGGCCAGGCGGGCCGGTCCGATCGGCATCAGCGGGGAGGCCGCGAGCGCCACGGCGACCGCCAGCACGCCTCCGGCGACGGTCACGGCGGCCAGCCGCATTACCGAAAGGCCGACGAGCTTGCCGCGGGTCATGCCGAGGGCACGCCAGATCGGGTATTCCGCGGCGTCGACGGTCAGCTGCCGGGCGAGCAACTGGCCGACCAGGGCCAGCGCGATGAGCGCGACCAGCGCCGCGAACGCGGCCAGCGCGACAGCCTCCGGCCTGATGGCCCGCTGGGTTGCGGCGACCCGGTCGGACAGGTTGTCGACGTCGATGCTCCCGCCTGTTTCCGGATACTTTTTCGCCAGCACGGCAGCGGCGCGGAGGAACGCGGCCAGGCTCGCGCCCGGCTTGAGGCGCACTCCGGCCTGGGGTCCGTACGTGATCGAGGCGGCCAGCCGCGTGGCAGCGAACGACGGGCTCAGCAACGCCATCGGCTCGCCATCGGCGGTGGTGTCCGGCACGACCTGGTTGTCGAAAACCCCGATCGCCGACACCTTGAAGTCCAGCGGCACGGCCAGCCGCACATCGGGCGACTGGGTCTTGGGGTTCTCCCGCTCCCCGAGCAGCCGCAGCGTGTCGCCCGGCCGCAGGCCCTCCAGCCTGGCCAGCTGCGGGTCGATGACGGCCTCGCCGACCGACGCGGGCCCGAACATCCGGCCCTGGAGGATCTTGACCCTGTCGGCCGAGGCACCGAGCGCGCGATCGGGACTGGCCAGCGTCTGCACTAACGTCTGCGGCGGACCGTGGCGCGCCGGGAGCACCACGTTGTACAGGACCGCCGTGGAGATCGACGCCACCTCCGGCAGCCGGGCCATGGCGGCGAAATACGCCGGGGTAGGTTCGCCCGAGTAAGGCATGACGTCAACCTGGGCGGCGTTGGCCCAGCGCAACAGCCGCGGATACGCGGTTTCGGTGCGCCGGGCGCCCGCCGCGGCGGTCAGCGCCACTCCCCCGACCAGGCCAAGCAGCAGCGCCAGTCCCACCATGGCAGGCCAGCGCAGGCGCAGTTCCGCGCGCACGCCGAGCCACACCGGTCCCATACCAGGATTTAGCTATGAAAGCCGCCCCAAAACAAGGATGCGGCCACCACCCCTAGGGTGGTGCTGTCCGCACGGCGCAGGAGGCTCTCATGCCACTCGACGAGATCTACGTGACTTACCTGAACGGTCAGAGCCGCGGCCGACTGGCCACGGTAACCCCCGGTGGCAGTCCGCAGAACAAGCCGGTCGGATTCCGCTACAACGCCGATCTTTCCGCGATCGACATCGTCGGCTTCGACCTGGAGCGCTCGGCCAAGTACCGCAACATCGGAGTCAACCCGGCGGTCTCGTTCGTGGTCGACGACGCGATCGGCGAGGGGGCGGAGAACATGCGCATGCTGGAGATCCGGGGCGACGCCGAGCAGGTCGCGGCCGACGGCTCGCATCTCATCCGCATCCACCCGCGCCGCCTGGTGAGCTGGAACATCGACCCCCAGCACCCCGGCATGCAGACGGCCAACGTCGCCGACGGGGATGGCTCGGCGGCAGCCGAACCAGACCGTCCAGCGCTCGACGTGGGCGGTCAGGCCGCCCGGGAAGCCGCGGACGCCGCCGCCCGCCTCATCGAGGAACTGCAGGCCGGCTGGGACGCCCGCGACGCCGACATCACGAACCGCCACTTCGCCGCCGACCTCCTGTGGGGCAGCCCGTTCGGCGCCACCGTGCACGGCTACGAGCCGCTGCACGCGATCCACCTGCGCCTGAAGCGGCAGGGCCGCGGTGGCCCGGCCTCGCGCTTCGAACTGGTCAAGGTCCTCGCCCCGGCACCGGGCGTCGCCCTGGCCCAGATCCGCCGCGCGGCGCTCGGCCCCGACGGCCAGCCCGTCGAGCCCAGCGCCGACCTCACCGGCCCGTTCTCCGAAATGGTGCTCTACGTGCTGGTGCGCCGCGGCGGCACCTGGTGGGTAGCCGCGGGCCAGAACACCCCGATCCAGCCTCCCCCAGGCTGACCGCCACCCTTACGCCTCGAACTCGGCAAAGACCAGTTGCGGTTACGACTCAGCGTCAGTGCGTGGCCACTCCGCCGTGACGATCTCAAATCCAAACGGCGCTGGCAGCGGGACCGGCTCGCCGTACTTGCCGTCGGCCGCCACCTGGTAGCGCTGCCATCCCTCGGCAAGCGCGTAGAGCGTCCACTCGACACGTTCCTGATCAACCAGCAGGTAGAGCGGGATGCCCGCCTTCGCGTACTGCCTGGGCTTGGTGGCGCGATCGTTCAGCACGGTGTCCGGCGAAGCCGGGGACGTGACTTCGATGACCAGGGCAATCGCGGCGCGCTCTTCATCCCTGGTCTGCGCGTCAGGATGCACGACTGCGACATCGGGCACGTAGAAACGGCCGCTGTCATCGGGGAGATCCCACTGGAAATCGCCGGCGTATGCCGTCCACCTGGTCGACGTCGCGGACGTGTAGTAGGCGCGCATGATGCCGTCGACTATGTTCTCCACGATCCTGCGGTGCGCGAACCCGGGGGGATTCTTGATTAGGAGCACTCCCTCGTCGACGTACTCGACCCTCGTCGTCTCCAGCAGGCGGTCGGCGAGGCTCCGCAGGTCCATCTGGCCGAGGTCGTCGACCTTAATGGCTGCCTCGGTCAACTCCCCTCACCTCCTATTCCGGTGCGCACATCGCAACGGTACAACGGCCCTCCCCGCCGATGCCGATCTGAGCGGTCGAGGCCGTCGATGGACGCGACCAGCAGCAATACCGTGGCATGGACAGCTGGTACCGGCGAAGCTCAGGCGACGTCGAACTCCCCGGCCCTCACCCCGGCGGTGAACGCCGCCCACTCCTCCGCCGTGAACGCGAGCCTCGCGCCCTCCGGGTCCTTGGAGTCACGCACGGCCAAGCCGCCATCCCGCAGAACGGCAACCTCCACGCAGTTACCACCGTTGCCACCGCTGTAGCTGCTCTTGCGCCACATAGCGCTACTCACGTCCATCGCTCCTCAGCTACCTTCTCGATCAAATCTCGCGAGCTCTTATGCGGCAGCGCCTCAGCCCGCACTCGATCGAATGCTGATCCCGCCCTGTCGACCAGCGAAGACTTCTCTATTGTCTGACCTTCGACCGCCGTTTCCATATACAACATACTCGGCGCAGCCTCGCCAAAACCAGCGACAATGAAGGCCCCCAGTAACCCGGCGTGCGCCCCGGCGTCGGCGGGCACGACCTGGATCGTAATGCCGTTGCGGCACGCGTAGTCGGCCAGGTGCAGCAACTGGTCATACATGACTTTCGGCGAGCCGATGAGCCGGTGCAGCACCGCTTCATCGATGACCACCCACAGTTCGGGCGGCGTCGGCCGGTCCAGGATGCTCTGGCGCTGGATGCGAGCGGTGACGAGTTCCTCTAACTCGTCAGCGCTGGCGCTGCGCCAGCCGCGAAACAGCGCGCGGGCGTAGTCGGCGGTCTGCAGCAATCCCGGCACCAGTATTGGTTCCCACGTACGCAGGGACGTGGCCTCCTTCTCCGCCTGCAGCCAGTCCCGGAACCACTGCGGATGGGGGCCGTCCCAGCGCCGGGCGAGCTGGTAAATCCTCAGGAACAGGCCGCCGGTATCGAGTGCCCGATCGCAGCCCTCGGCGAAGTCCTGTGACGGGGAGCGCTCGCCCGTCTCGACCTTGCCTACCTGGGCTCCGGAGTAGCCGAGCCGCTGGCCTAACTGCTCCTGGCTCAGCCTGGCCGACGTCCGCGCGCGGCGAAGCTCAGCGCCAAAGAAGTCCAGTGGGCCTGCGCTCGGGTCAAGCTCACGTATCAGAGGCATCCCGCGGCTCTTTTCCGACAGTCCCGCCACCAAGGTGCGGCATTCCGACAGGTTCTGACTGCTTAATCCATCCGCCAATCATCCTAAATGCAGTCGGGAAAGGATAACCATCGATAACACGGCCAGGGACGCAGGAGACGCAATGCATGAGGTCACGATGGCGCCGCCGCTTGTTTGGTCGCGCAGCTTTCCCGCCGCTGCCGCGCAGATCCGGGAAACGCGAAGGTTCCTGGCCGGGATCCTGGGTGACCTGCCGGAAGCCGACGACGCCGTGCTCTGCCTGTCCGAACTCGCCACGAACGCCACCCTGCACAGCCACTCCCGCGACGGCGGGCACTACACGGTCCGGGTCGAACTGCACAGCCAGCACCTGCGCGTGGCAGTACACGACCAGGGCGGCCCCTGGACCCCTCCGGGCGACGGCGACGAAGACCACGGCCGCGGGTTACTCATCGTCAGCCGTCTGGCGACTAGCTGGGGTCGCGACGGCCAGAGCACCGAGGGCTGGACCGTCTGGTTCGAAATGGACCGTTCATGATCCGCGAGGAGAACCGGTACATGACCGATACGAAGCCCCCTGCGTCTGGCAACCCCGTCCCGGTCGCCTTAGCCCTGCTCGACCGGTGGTGGCCCGAAATCCCGGCCCTGGACGATCAGCCCAGAGCCGATGAACTCTCCGACCTGGAGAACAATCCGCGGTTCCTCATCGGCCGCCTGCAGCAGGCTATGACCACGCTCATGTCCGGCGACCTCCCGCCGATGGACCAGCAGACGGACCTGCTGTCCCAGGCCATCGGCGACGCCATCGCCTGGCGCCTGCACGACGGCCGCCCCTGCCCCTGCTGCGCCGACGAACTATGCCGTCCGTGCGAAGCCGACTGGGACCAAGCCGACCGCTACCACGCCCTCGCCCGCGCCCTCGGCGCCATAGGAGACCGCCCATGACCACGCGCAAGAAGACCATCGTCGTTCACTCATCGACTCTGGACCTTCTCCTCGCCGTGCGGGACGCCGACAGCCGGTGATCCACCTCAATGTCCTGTCACCAGTCCCCTGTCCAGTGACCTTCTTCGGCGCCTGGGGTGCATTGATCCGGGTGCACGACTGAGACCTGACCACTTCCGCAGGTCGTTGACTTGCGAGTTCGCGTCTGGCGATCGCTCACGTTGCGCACTAACCCGCGGCCAGCAGAAGACTGGCCGACGGTTTAAGGCAGTCGCTACGGCGGGCCGGCAGGCGGGTCTTCCGTGGTCGGATCGACGATCCGCTGTAGCAACGGAACGGCTTGGGCAACAACGTCTTGTTCGTGCTGATTGAGCTCGCCGGTCAGGCGTTCGGCCAGCCAGTCCTGCTTCACCGCTCTGGCGTCGTCGAGCGCGTGCCGGCCCGCGTCGCTGACGGTGATGATGCTCAGCCTGCCGTCGCTGGAGTCCGCTGTCCGGTCAACGAGCCCTTGAGCCTCAAGGCTGGCCACGATGGCCCCCATTGACTGGGATCGTGTTCCCTCAGCGCGGGCCAGCTGTGAGATGGTTTGCGGCCCGCCGGTCTCCAGCCTGAGCAGAGCAGACTCTTGCGACCACGTCAGCTCGCCAGGACTGGCCGTCGATCGCAGCCTCCGGATGAGCCCGACGGTCACTGCCCGAAGCTGTGCTGCGACAGCGGCCTGGTCGATCGGCGGAGAGTCGCCTTCAGTTCCCACCTGCCCATCGTCTCCCAAAGAGCGTACGAGCTCGCGGCCCACGCGATGTGATGGTTCCCTTCGAAGATTGCCTTCGAAGTCTACCTTCATATATCGTCGAAGTGCCGCCTCCTGTCTTCCTCGACGGCGACCGCTCTCTGCTTTCACAGCAAGCGGTCTCTCGACGTGACACGGACTAGCTCACCCGGCCGAGTCCCGACGAAAGGGCTGAACATGACCTCCCATACGACTATCTCCCCCGAGGAAGCGGCCGACCGGCTGGCGATCCGGGAGCTAGTCGACGCGTACGCCCATTGCGCCGACCGGCGGGACGCCAGCGGCCAGATGGCACTGTTCACCGACGACACCTGCTTCCTGGTGTTCTATGACCTGACGTCCGCGGAACCGAGCCAAGAGCTGCACGGACGAGAGTCCCTGGCCCCGGTGTTCGACGACCTCAACCAATACGTCGCCACCATGCACTTCAACGGGCAGAGCACGGTCTCACTCGACGGAGAGCGGGCAACCGGCGAGAGTTACTGCCTTGCCCATCACCTCAAGGTCACCGAGGACGGGCAGCGCACGCTGATGGTCGCGTCCATCCGCTACCTCGATCAATTCGTCAAGCAAGACGGCCAGTGGCTCTTCGCCGAGCGCCGGCTGATGGTCAACTGGATCGATACGCGGCCGTCTACGGCCTGATATCAGTGACCCGGACTTATCGGTGCGCTCATCTCGATGCCGAGAGTCATTCCCACCAGCGACTCGCCTGATCCGTCAAGCACCATCAGGTCATCGCGCACAGTTTCCGCCAAGTGGCTGGCACTAACAGCTCGACCGGTTCGCTCAGGGTGCACGACAGCTTTGTTGAAGATGATTCAGCCTGGCCACTGGCCAGGCTGAATCTGAGTCGCCTGGTTCGTCAGACGCCCGGCCATACCGGGCCTGGTGGCGGCTCAGGTAGCTCAGGGTTCCTCCCAATCCTGTCGTGCACCCCATTGATCCTGGCTTGAGAGAAATGTCGGCAGTGCTTGCCAGAGTGGACCGCATGGAACGAAGGGGGCACGATGAGTGCTGTGAGTACCACCGAAGCCTGGCCTGCCCGGGGTCAGCCGTTCACGGTCAGCGACCTGGACAGGCTGCCTGATGACGGGCGCCGGTATGAACTGCTGGACGGAGTTCTGGTCGTGAGCCCGCGGCCGACCACAGTCCATCAGCTCGCTGCTCTGCGGCTAGCCACGTTGCTCGATAGCTTGTGCCCAGCTGACCTTTGCGTGCTGCCGGAGCCTGCGTTGCAGTTGTCCGCCGATACGGAGTTCGATCCCGACGTTGTGGTGGTGCACTGGGAGGATGTCGGCGGTGCCAAGCTCACGGCGCCTCCGCTGCTGGCTGTCGAGATCAGGTCACCGAGCACTGCCTTGATCGACCTCAACCGGAAAAAGGCGGCCTACCAGCGTTTCGGCGTCCCGTCCTATTGGATCGTGGATCCGGACCTGCTGGAGCCCTCGATCACCGCCTACGAACTGCGCGAGGGCAGGTACGCGACGATGGGTAAAGCCACGAGCCACGAGACTATGGCAGCCGAACGGCCGTTCCGCGTCGAAGTCGTTCCGGCGGCCTTGCTCGCAGGGCTGCCTGCACGACGCCGGTGATGGACGAGAACACCGCCGAGGCCTACCTGCGGCGGATCGGTCTCTCCCCGCCGCTGGCCGCCAACGCAGCGACGCTCCGCGTGCTGCACCAGGCTCACCAGATGGCCGTGCCGTTCGAGAACCTGAGCATCCACCTGGGCGAGCCGATCTCGTTGGACGAAGACGACCTGGTGGCCAAGATCGTCCGCAACCGGAGGGGCGGGTTCTGCTACGAACTCAATGGGATGTTCGCGCTCTTGCTGGAGACGCTGGGCGCCCAGGTGACGCGGGCCGCCGCGCGCGTGTACGGCGCAAAGGGGCTCGGGCCGCCATATGACCATCTGACGCTGTTCGTGCGCCTGCCAGACGGCAGCGGCCCCTGGCTGGCGGATGTGGGCTTCGGCCGGCACAGCGTCGGTCCGCTGATGCTGGAGAGCAGGACCGAGCAGCAGGATCCAGGTGGCCGGTTCCTGCTGGCCGACACCGCGGACGGCGACATCGAGGTGCTCAAGGACGGCGAGCCGCAGTACCGGATCGAGCTGCGGGGACGGTCCCTGGCCGACTTCATAGCCACCTGCTGGTGGCAGCAGACGTCGCCGCTGTCCTCCTTCATCCAGGAGACGGTCTGCTCGCGGCTCACCGAAGACGGCGGCCGGATCTCGATCAGCGGCCGAACGCTGATCCGGACCAGCAGCGATTCCCGCACCGAAGACCAACTCCCCAGCGACGGCGCCTTGCTGGCCGCCTACCGCAACCACTTCGGCATAGCCCTGGATCGTGTCCCCGGCAACGCAGCCGGATAGGTTCTGTTGGTGGTCGATCTCCGAACGGTGTGCGTGTTTTGCGGATCCTCGACTCCCCCGGATGCGCGCTATGCGGACGCTGCCCGCGCACTCGGCACGCTGCTGGCGCAGCGGGGCATCGGCCTCGTCTACGGCGGCGGCAGCGTGGGCCTGATGGGTGAGCTTGCCGACGCCGCACTGACAGGCGGCGGCCGGGTCACCGGGGTCATCCCGGTCGGCCTGTTCTCCCGCGAGATCGGCCACACGGGCCTGTCCGAACTGCGCGAGGTCGGCTCGATGCACGAGCGCAAGCAGCTCATGTACGACCTGTCCGACGCGTTCATCGCGCTGCCCGGCGGGCTCGGCACGCTCGAGGAACTCGCCGAGGTCGCCACCTGGTCGCAGCTCGGCCTGCACAGCAAGCCCATCGTCCTGCTCGACGTCGACGACTTCTGGGAACCGCTGGTCACCCAGCTGGACCGGATGGTCAGCGTCGGGCTCCTCAAGCAGGCCAACCGGGACCTGATCGGCCGAGCCCACTTTCCCGCGGAAGCGCTGACCGTCCTGGCCTCCGCCGAGCCCAGCCACACCGAGAAGTGGATCACCGCGGAGGACCGCTAGCCAGCAGGCCGACGGCAGCCGCCGCCACCCGCCACCCGCGCCCGCGCCCGCGCCCGCACCCGCACCCGCACCCGCACCCGCACCCGCACCCGCAAGCGACGAGCGTTTCCATGATCTGGGTGGATAAAGACGTGTATTTGGTCGTTTCGCTCCCAGATAATGGAACTAGGCGCATGGTCGCCGACCAGCAGGCGCGTGAAGTAACACAGCGTGGGCGAATTACCCGTCGCGGCTACGCAGGGTAGGCGCAGGTGGTAATCGCCTTCATCGGTCTCGAGGGGAGAGCGTTGTGGTGCTCAACAGCAAGGGCCAGGTGACGATCCCGGCGCACCTCCGGGCCAAGTATGACCTGCACGCTGGCGACAAGATCGCGGTGATCGACGCCAACGGCACCCTGCAGATCGTCCTGCTGAGGGACTGGAGACCAAGGGACAGCGGCTGATGCGCCGACTGCGTAACACGGCTTCCAGCCGCGATGTCGCCGGGCTGAGCACCGACGAGATCATGGCGCTGCTCCGTGGCGAGTGAACCGCCAGCATGAACGATTCGCAGCGGGCTGCTCAAGGCGGCCCTTCTGTCCTCTCCTTGCGGTTCGAGGTTGTCGATGATCGCCCGGACTGGCCTGTTGTCAGCGTCCTGGTCGATGGCCGGGACCCCTTCGCGGCGGTCGCTCCGGGCCGGCGGGGCTTCGATCCGGCAAAGATTCTCGGCCCCGACTCACCGTTGCTCCCTGCGGACCAGGGACGGCGCGTGGCGGTGTACTGCTGCTCGTGCGGGGATCCCGGCGACGGCGTCATCGCCCCGGTGATCTTTCCCTCGCCCGATGGGCGCCGGGTCTCGTGGGTCGATTTCCGCGACTACACCGGCGTCTTCGATGACCCGGTCGCCGATTCCTACGGCGACGACGAAGGCAGGCCATGGGATCTCCCGGACCTGCACTTCAGCCGGGAACAGTACGTCTCGGAGATCGATCGGGCCTCCCAGGACCGATCGTGGGAGACAGAGAGACGCCGGGTGGCACGGCTCTTGCACGAGCGTCTTGAGCCGCTAAAACTCGTTCTGCCTCCAGGCCTCAGCCTGGCCTGGGCCGTGCCAGCCTGGAGAAGGAACGGCGTGCTCCTGATGTTCCAGCGCGTTATCGGTGTGCCCCAGCCCGCGGTCGACCAGCAGATGCTCCGGCTGACAAGCACGCTCAGCGACCCGGACCAGGCAGCCGAAGACATGGCGCAGCAGTTGCTCTCCACACGCCCGAGCGACTGGGTGGATTCGTTCGGCCAACCGCCTGAGGATTAGCACTTGCGGAGCTGGGTCGTGAATCGCTCGGCCAAACGCCCGGCTGAGGATTAGCACTTGCGGAGCTGGGTCTCGGCGGGCGGGACCGGAGCGTGGCCCCCTTGGCCCGCCTTCTGGCGGTCCAGGTCCTCCTGGCAGTCGCGGGAGCGGAGCTGGATCGCGACCAGCACGGCGGCGAGGAGCGCGATGCCGGTGGCGATGAGGAACGAGAGCCGGTACCCGTCGGTCAGCGCGCCGGCGACGCTCGTGCCGACGGCGTGCGCGGTGCGGGCGGCGGCCGCCGTGGCCAGGATCGCGAGCCCGACCGCGGCGCCGGTTTGCTGGCTCGTGGTGAACAGGGCCCCGGCCAGTCCCTGGTCCCGGCCCTGCACACCGCTGGTGATCGCGATCGACGCCGTGGGCAGCGCGAAGCCGATGCCCAACGCGGTGAACAGCAGCCCGGGCAGCACTCCGGCCCAGTAACTGGAGCCCGGCGAGAGCTGGGCGAACCAGAGCTGCCCGGCCGCCATGCAGCCGAGCCCGACGAGCAGCACGTACTTGATGGCCAGCCGGGCGAGCAGGCGGCGGGTCAGCAGGGTGGAGGTGAGCACCACGGTGACGGTCGCGGGCACCAGCGCGAGCCCGGTCTCCACCGGGCTCAGCCCCTGGACCTTCTGCAGGAAGAGCGAGACGAAGTACACGTAGCCGGCCAGCACCGCGCCGATCATCAGCATCGCGGCCACGGCCGCCCGGCGGGTCGGCGCCGCCAGGATCTGCAGCGGCAGCATGGGCGAGGATACGGTCTGCTCGGTCCAGACGAAGGCGGCTGCCAGCACCGCCGCGGCCACCAGCGCGCCAATGGTCAGCGGCGCGCCGAACCCGTTCTGCTGCCCGTTGCTCAGCCCGAAGATCAGCGCCGCGATCGCAGCGGTCACCAGCGCCGCGCCGGGGACGTCCACACGGCTGCCGCCGGCCGGCCGACTGGCCGGCAGCCGCCCGAACAGCGTGAGCATGATCGCGATTATCGGCGGGTTGACCAGGAACACGGCCCGCCAGCCGAGGTACTGCGTGAGCACGCCGCCGGCCACGATCCCGGTGGTCGCGCCCGCGGCCGTGGTCGCCTGCCAGATCGACAGCGCCCGGGCCCGGGCCGGGCCGTCCGGGTTGGTGGTGGTGAGCAGCGACAGCGCGGCCGGCGACACCATCGCTCCCGCGGCGCCCTGCGCCAGCCGCGCGACGATCAGCATCACCGGCCACTCAGACAGCCCGGCGACCAGGGAAGCGATCGCGAACCAGACCAGCCCGGCGGCCAGCAGCCGGCGCCGCCCAAGCAGGTCGGCCAGCCGGCCGCCCGCGAGCAGCAGCGAGCCGAACGTCAGCGCGTACCCGGTGACGATCCACTGCAGCTGCGCGGCGGCCATGTGCAGCTCGCGCTGGATCGTGGGCAGCGCCACGTTGACGATGCTGAAATCCAGCTGGAGCACGAACTGGGCGGCGCAGATCACGGTCATCGCCAGGGCCGCGCCGTGTGCCCGTTGCGCCCGCGGTGCTTGATCGCCAACGTTCGTCATCGGGCCTCCGGGCGTTAAGGGCTCAGCTATCCAATATCAGAATCGGCGCCCCTCCGCGATCACTGATACCGGCCCCCCTGTGGGCATAGGCTGCTCTACCGAGCACGGCGAAGGGAGACCCATGGCACGGCCGGTACGAGTTGTGGGCCTGGGCGGTTCGCTCCGGGCCGAGTCCACCAGCCGCATGGCGCTGCAGGTCGCTCTCGACGGCGCGGCCGCGAGCGGGGCCGAGGTGGAACTGCTGGCAATCCGGGACCTGGGCCTGCCGTTGTACACCGCCGAGCACGGGCCGCCGCCGGGCGCCGACGAGTTCGCCGAGACCGTCTACGCCAGCGACGCGATGATCTGGAGCAGCCCGACCTACCAGGGGTCGGTGAGCGGCGCGTTCAAGAACGCGCTGGACTGGCTGATCCTGATCGGCGACCGCACCCCGCCGTACCTGTCCAACAAGCCGATCGGGCTGGTCTCCACGGCCGGCGGGGTGCAGGGCCTGCAGACCGTCAACGCGATGGACTTCATCGCCCGCTCGCTGCGCGGCTGGAGCGTCCCGCTGGTCATGCCGGTGCCGCAGTCGTGGCAGACGTTCGACGCGGACGGGCGCCTGGTCGACGATGCGATCGGCGACCAGCTGCGCGCGCTCGGCGCCGAGGTCACCCGCGCCGCCCGCCAGTTCCAGTCCAAGGGCACCTGCGACTACGCCGGAGCCGAGCTCGCGCCGACCAGCACCAGCCGCTGACCTCTGGTCAGCTCGGCAGGCCGGGCTGCTGGGCGATCAGCACCAGGGAGATGATCAGCAGCGCCGCGCCGAAGGAGATCAGGGCGTACCGCACGCCGTAGAGCTTGAACGAGCTGCCGATGCCGACCAGGAACAGCACCGCGGCGAGGAACACGGTGATCTGGACGAAGTTGTCGCTGGTCGTTCCCGCCTGGTTGCCGGCGTTGAACTTGGCGGCGGCCTCGTTGTCGAGCCTGTTGGCCTGCGCCTGGGCCGGCAGCTTGTACTGCGGCATGTAGGTCGGCCCCGGCGGGGCGTGCGGGTTGTGCAGCGGGTCGGTCGCGATCCACGCGTTGAAGGCGACCCGGAACGCGGGCCGGAACCGCCGCACGGCGATCGCCTCCTTCTGCGGGCTGTTCAGCGTGAACGCGATGAACCACGCGTTGAACGTCGAGGCGTCGAAGTTCCGGAGTGTGTTCGCCTCGAGGTCGGCCCGGGTGGCGAGGTTGCGCAGGGTCGACGATTCGGCGATCTCGACCCGTGAGTCCGTGCTCCACCTGGCCGCCGAGTAGCCAGCCCATGCGGCCGTCAGCGTAACGATCGAGAGCAGCACGACCTCGACGACCTGGACGATGCGGGAATGCCGGCCGCCGTCCCCGCCGTGCCCGTCGCCTTCTTCCCCGTTCTCGTGCCGCTCGCCGTCATGCTCATGCTGCTTTTCAGCGTGCTCATGCAGCTTCTTGCCGGCCTCAATCGGGTCAAGTCCCTCGGCCATCCCAGCCCCCCGGCCCCCGGATGATCACACGAGCATATCCAAGGGCCGGCGGCCGGCGATGAGGCGGCTACTGTCCGTGCAAGTGCGGGAACAGGTCCCCGAAACACTCGGTGATGATGTCCAGGCCGTCGCCGCGCAGGACATCCTCGTCCTTGTTCAGCTCGGGCAGGCGCATGCCGAGGCCCTTCCCGAGTTCCAGCACCGCGAACAGCGCCGCCTTGGACAGCGCCCGCAACGGGACGTCCGGCGGTATGGCCTGCGGATTGAACGGTGGCACGGGCAGCGGGACGGCGTTGGGCCAGTCTTCCGGCGGCCGCGGGGTTTCCCGGGATAGCACCGGGGCGATGTCCGGCGCGACGGCATCGCGGGCCGTCAGCGGATCGCCGAGCCGCCAGCGCTCGCGAAGGGTCCGCAAAACCGACGTGTTCCGGTACTCCGAGGTGACGACGACCCGTTCCGGGATCCAGGCCGAAATGGCGATCGCCGGCACGCGGACCCCCGACCGGTCGAAAGCAAAGCCCATCTGTCCTACCGGGGCACCTGGAACGGGAGGCGGGGCGGGCGGCGGCGGGATGTGATCGAAGGTCCCGCCGTGCTCGTCGAAGTTGACCATCAGCAGCGTGTTGTACGCGTTCGAGCCACCCGGCGTGGCGGAAGAACGGATCGCGTCGTAGACCTTGGCCAGCAGGGCCTCCCCGCCGCGCAGGGACGACGGCGGGTCGACGTCGACACCCGGGTACACGGCGTCGAACGCCGGGTGCATGTCGTTGTGGCCGTAGAGCAGGTTGGGCTCGATGAACGAGTACGCCGGCAACTGGCCTGCTGCGGCGTCCTCGAGGAACTGGTCCGTGGTGAAGAAGTTCGTCCGGAACCGGTCGAGCAGCCGGGTCGCGTGGATGATGCCGGTCAGCGAGATGTGGCTGGGCGGGTCACAGTAAACGCGCCAGCTCAGGCCCTGCGCCTCGAGGCGCTCGAAGATCGTCTCAGCGGTGTTGTGCACCGGGAACGAGTCGGCCGGGTCCACGTTGACGGCGTAGCCGGTCGAGGTAGCGGCGTGGAAGAACGACCGGTTCGCGAACGTCTGCGACGGCACCTCGCAGAACCAGTGATCGAACGTTGCGAAGCCGCGGGCCAGCGCCGAGCTGACCGGCAGCTGGGCCGGCGTGTAGCCGGTCATGATCTGGGCGTATTCGTCGAAGCCGGGCTGCCTGCCGATCTCGGCCATGAACGTGCTGATGAAGTCGGTGACGAACCCGTCCATGGTCGGCGGGCGGCCGGGGTTGGCCGGCGCGTTGTACGGTGCCGCCATCTGCGCCGGCGCCTTCCCGCGGTTGCCCGGCGGGTCGATCAGCCCGAACAACTGGGTGTTGACGTGCTGGTACTCCTCGCCGGGGTCCGGGCTCGGCGTATTCATGCCCGGAGCCACCCCGTACGGCACGGCTGTCCGGCCGGATCCGTCGGCGGCCCAGTCCGGGATGGGGTTGCTGAACTCGCGGCCGGTCACCCCCTCGAACGAGGCCACCTCGCCCGGCTGGTAAAGGCGGCCGAGCAGGTTGTCGAACGAGCGGTTCTCAAACATGATCGCGACGATGTGATCGAGCGCGTTATCCCGACCGGGAGCTTCCATCGACGGGCCTTCCGTTGCTGGGACAGCCTGGCAGGCTAGCACGAACGGTGCCTCCCGGGCCGCCGCCGAGCTTCTCTGAGCTCCGGTCCCGATGGTCCGCTAGGTTGGGTGTGCCTCTGGGCTTTGAAACGCCTGAAAACGGCGTAAACATGGATGCAGGCGGGCGCCGCAGTGCCGGAATGCCCGGATCGTCGGCGGACAAAGGGGGATGCATGGGACGTCGGGCTTCGGACGGGTCGCCGCACGCAGGCCGGCGGGCTCGCCGCTGGGCTGCGGTGGGTGGCAGGGCCGGCCGTCTCGCGGCCACGGCTTCTGGCACGGTCGCGCTGGCTGCAGCCCTGGCCGGGCTCGGCCTGGCCCCGGCCACGGCCGCCACTGGCAGCGCCGCCGCGGTCAGCGATGGCGCCGCCGCGCGCGCCGTCGATGTTCCCCTGGGCGACCGGCCGGCCGGCTTCTTTTACGGGAGCGACAGCCGCCAGGTCACGATCACCGGGTCCGCGCCGTATTCGGAACCGGTGACCGGCGGCGCCTACGGCGGCTACATCGGGATGACCGGCAACTGGGCGAACCTCACGGACTGCCACAAGATCATCGTCTGGTCCGCGACCAACAGCGCGCAGGCCAACGCCAATCACGCCGACCACCAGGGCATCGGCACCGGCGTGTACTACTTCATGGGCGGCCCGGGAGTCGACCCGCACTACAACGGCACCGCCAGCGAGGCCTCGGCCTGGGGGGCCGCGCAGGCGGGACGGGCCCTGGCCGACGCGGCCAAGCTGCACGTGACCTATCCGGTGATCTTCATGGACATCGAGCTGCCCGGTGGCCCGTCCGACTACACGCCCGCTCCAGACAACGGCTGGAACTCGGTGTACACCGCGCCGTGCAGCAGCGTGGTCAAGTCCGGCTTCGTCGCGGCGAGCCTTGACCGCGCCGACTTCAACGGGTTCGCGAACTACGTGACCAGTCACTCCTCGGACAAGGTCGGCGTGTACTCGGCTCCGAGCATCTGGTCGTCGATCTTCGGCACCGGGTCCGCCGCGTCGATCCCCACCACGTATGAGTGGACCTATGAGTCCTTCACCAGCAGCCTGGCCCACCCGCCACACAACTGGTGCCTCACCGGCAGCGCCTCGTCCACCTGCGCGCGGTTCTTCGGCGGCGTCAGCAGCAGCAGCAAGTACGCGCTGATGTGGCAGTGGTCCGGCGGCGGCGGCAGCGACAACGGCGTCGGCGACTTCGACCAGATCGACGCCAACCGCACGCCTTAGTCGGCCGCCACGGAGTGCTGCCGCCACAGAGAGCAGCCACCAGCCGAGAGCAGCCACCAGCGGTTCACCTTCGTCTGGCGCCGACCGGACGAAGGTGAACCGCTACTTCGCCGGGGCGTCCTTAGGGCGTCGGCCGGAGACCGGCTGCGACGACCGATACCAGCCGCCGCGCGGCGGCCTGGCTGGCATCCGGATCTTTGCCGGCCTTGCAGCACCCCATCACCAGCGTCTTGACGTCGTCCACGCTGATATCGGCCCGCACTTCGCCAGCCGCCTGCGCGCTGGCCAGCAGCGAGCTCCACATCCCCATTAGATCCTGGTCGGCGCGGCCTGCGGCGGCCTGGATGTCAAACCCCGCCCCGGCGAGCGCGTCGCCGATCCCGCGGTTGCGCGCGCCCTCCACCGCCATCACCTCGATGAAGCTGTAGAAGGCCGCGCCGGGCGGCTGGGTCTCGGCGAGCGTCCTCGCGGTCGCGACCAGCGACTCGGCCCGGTCGAGGACGATCGCGGAGTACAGGTCGTCCTTGGCCGGGAAGTGACGGCTGACGGTCCCCGTGCTCACGCCGGCCCGCCGCGCGATCTCCTGAATTGACACGCCCAGCCCCTCGCGCGCGAACGCGTCGATGGCCACAGTGAGAATCCGCGCGCGGTTGCGGCGCGCGTCGGCCCGCTGCACGCCCGGCTGCTCCGCCACCAACTCCTCCAGCCGTCGTCTTGACAAACGGGATGGCCATCCCGGATCGTAGCTCTAAACGGGATGAGCGTCCCGATACTACAGTGTCAGGCCGCCGCCACGGCGCGGCGAGGCCGGGAAGGAAGCACCGGTGCGCGAACGAGCGACGCGGTGGACGAGTGCGGACGTGCCGAACCAGCAGGGCCGGACGGTCGTCATCACGGGCGCCAACACGGGCGTCGGCTTCGAAACCGCGAAGGTTCTCGCGGCCAGCGGCGCGATGGTCGTCCTGGCCAGCCGCGATCCCGAGCGGGCGGGCCGGGCCGTGCAGCGACTCAAGGCCGATCTGCCCGCCGCCCGGCTGGACACGATCACGCTGGATCTCGCGTCGCTGGCGTCGGTGCGGTCCGCGGCCGCGGAGCTTCGGTCCCGGCATGCCCGTGTCGACGTGCTGATCAACAACGCCGGAGTGATGTGGGCGCCGAAAGGAAAGACCGCGGACGGGTTCGAGACCCACTTCGGCACCAATCATCTGGGTCACTTCGCGTTCACCGGACTCGTTCTCGATCTGCTGCTGCCGGTCAGCGGATCGCGCGCGGTGGTGCTGTCGAGCCCAGCCCACCGGCGCGGCAGCATCGACTTCGACGACCTGTCCTATGACCGGCGGTTCCGTCGCGCGACCGCCTATGCCCGGTCCAAGCTGGCTAACCTGCTGTTCGCACAAATGCTGGAGACGAAACTCGAGCAGGCGCACGCCAGCACAATCGCGGTGGCCGCGCATCCCGGCGGCGCGAGAACCGAGCTGAACAGGCACATGCCGGTCTGGTTCCGCGGCCAGTCCTGGGGGCTTGCCCGCCCCATCACGCATCCCGCGGAGATCGGCGCGCTGTCTGTCGTGCGGGCAGCGGTCGATCCCGCCATAGCTGGCGGCTCCTATGTCGGGCCGGATGGCTGGCAGGAATTCACCGGCTACCCCGTCGTTCTTAGTCCCAGCGAACGGGCACGCGATCCAGAGCTGCAACGACGGTTGTGGCAGGAATCGGAGCGCCTCACCGGTGTTTCCTACCAGTTCTCAATTGCGACGGTTTAACGGCGTGGTTGCGTTGACGCCGGATAGCCACATCTGTAACCTCCGGAAATACCAGCACGCTCGCAGGGGGAATGGCGTGCTATCTATCCGGGGGCATTCAGATGGGATTCTTCCGCTCGCAGCGCGCCACGAAATGCGCGGCCGCGGCGACAACGGCCGCGCTGGCAATGGCGCTGGTCTACCCGGCCACCATGGCCGCCGGGGCCGTACGCGCAGATCTGGGCGATATCCTGACCGCGGCAACGGGGGCCGTCGCCTCCTCCACATCCCCAGGCTGTGCCTGGCCGGTCGAGAGCACAGCCACTACCGCCAATGTGGCGGCTCCCGACCCGTTCGCCGTCTACTGGCTCACCCCGTTTTCCACGAGCAGTAGCGAATCGATAACGATCCGCGGCTCGTTTCCGACGAGCCGGTTCATGTCCTTTGCGGTATACAACGACTCTTTTCAGCTGTTCACTAATACTGTCAATGGGAAGAAAGTTTCTTCGTTCCTTTCTAGCTACCAGATAGCCCCCAATCAGGGCACAGGTAACCCGTGGCGCAGCGGCCACGTGCGTAAGGGACAGCAGTTCACCGTGCGGCTGAAGCCGACCGTCACGGCCGCGCAGCAGCGTTCCGAGAACGCGATCCCGACGATCGACCAGCAGGCTCCGGCCGGCACATCCGGGCCGTCGGGAGTCGGCTACGTGATCTTCCGGGCCTACGTTCCGGCCGGGGGAAACGCCGCCGTGCAGCTTCCGTCGATCACGGTCAAGGAGGCCGGGCGGAGCACCACCCTGCAGCGCTGCAGCACCCAGTCCGGTACGACGTCGGAGGCTGTTTCCGATCAGCACACCACGTCCGCGAGTACGCTCGCGGTGCTGCAGAGCCTGCGCGACGACGGCGTGGCGATGTCCTGCTCCACCCGCTGCACCAACCCGGAGCTTCAGTACTTCGGCCCGTCGGCCGACTCGGAGGCTGGGCTCTTCCCCGACCCGGCCGACGGGTACGTCGAGATGCGGTTCACGCCCAAGCCCGGGTACGTGGTCGTGACCCACGGTATGGCCCCGACGAGCCCGGTTACCGCGGGCCACGGGTCGCCGGGAGACACGATCGGCGCGCACCCCGTCGCCTGGGTCAAGCCGAAGTTCCAGGTCCTCTCCTGGTCGATAGCCAACTACGTCGCCGCGTTGCCGTACCCCGTCGCCGAAGCCGCCCAGGGCTCTAACGTGCAAGTCGGCGGGACCCCGGACTACCTGACGACGCTGCAGAACGGCTACTACACGGTGGTGTCCTCGCCGGCCACAGACAAGCCGTCGGCAAAGTCGCTGAAGGCCAACGCCGCGACCTGGATTCCAACATCGGCGGTCTACTCCACCACGCCCGAGTTCCAGCTGCTGCGCAATGTGCTGCCACAGCAGTCGCTGTACTCGGAAGCGTTCGCCTTCATCAAGCCGCAGGCCAACCCGTCCGACATCATCTCGTCCGCCAAGGTCAAGAAGCAGATGGGTGCGTACTACCCGCAGGCCGCGCAGTGCCCGATCGCAACGTTCGAGTCCGGCGGCTGGACCGCCTGCCTGGCGGCCAGCCGGGCTTAGCGAGGTCTGCCCGGCTCGGCGGCCCGCCAGGCTTAGCGGACGCCGTAGAGGTATTCGAGGGCCAGCTGGTCCAGGCGCTCGAAGTTCATCCCGCGCTCCGCGAGCGCTTCGATGTCAGGGGTGAACCCGCGGATGTCGCGCCAGGTCTCACCGTCGCCGAGCGTGGGCAGCGACAGGTCGGGCACCCGGGCGGCCGACAGCGCCTCTGTTACTTCCGGGTCGGAACGGAACGCCCGCACCTTCTCGCGCAGGATCAGGTAATTGCGCATGCAGGCGGCGGCCGACGCCCAGACCCCGTCGTCATCCTCGGTCCGCGGCGGCTTGTAGTCGAAGTGCACCGGCCCGTCGTACCCGCCAGCCTCGAGCGCGTCCACCACCCAGAACGCTCCCCTGGCGTTGCCGGCCCCGAACCGCAGGTCCTGGTCGTAGCGCGGCCCGTGCTGGCCGTTCAGGTCGATGTGGAACAGCTTGCCGTGCCACAGAGCCTGCGTTATCGCGTGGGCGTAGTTGAGCCCGGACATCTCCTCGTGCCCGACCTCCGGGTTGAGGCCGACCAGCTCGGGGTGCTCGAGCTCGTTGATGAACGCCAGCGCGTGCCCGGCCGTGGGCAGCAGGATGTCGCCGCGCGGCTCGTTCGGCTTCGGCTCGATCGCGAACCGGAAGTGGTACTTCTGGTCGATCACATAGGCGCACAGGATGTCGAACGCCTCCTTGAGCCGGTCCAGCGCCGCGCGCACGTCTTTGGACGCGCCGGACTCGGCGCCGTCCCGGCCGCCCCAGCAGACGTAGACCCTGGCGCCGAGCTCTTCCGCCAGGTCGAGGTTGCGCATCACCTTGGCCAGCGCGAACCGGCGCACGTCCCGGTCGTTGGCGGTGAACCCGCCCTCCTTGAAGATCGGGTGCCCGAAGAGATTCGTGGTCGCGGTCGTCACCACGAGGCCGGTCTCGTCGAGTGCCTTGCCGAACGCCGCGATCCGTTCCGCTCGCTCCTGGTCGGTGTCGTCGAACCCGAACACGTCGTTGTCGTGGAAGTTCACCCCGTAGGCGCCGATCTCGGCCAGCTTGCGCACGGCGCGCTCGGCGGGCATCGGCGGCCGGACCGCCGAACCGAAGACGTCCACACCCTGCCAGCCCACGGTCCAGATCCCGAACGAGAAGTGGTCGGCGGGTGTTGGTGTGTACTTGTCTGTGCTCACGAGCTGGTCCTTTCGTCCCAGGTGACGGTGTCATCGCGGAGCGCGGCGTGACGCTCGCGGATCTGCGGCTGCTCGGCGCCGGTGTAGGTTTCCGTGGATCGCGGCGGCCAGGGCGGCGGCTCCGGCGTCCCGGCCAGCGCCCACGCCGCCTGACGGGCCGCGCCGAGGGCCACATACTCCTCGGCCTCGGGCACGATGACCGGCGAGAAAAAGATTCCCGGTGCGGCCTCGCGGACGGCGGGCGATTTCGCGCCCCCGCCGATCAGCAGCACCCGCCCTGAAGAAGGCTCGGTCCCGCACGCCGCCGCGATCCGGTCGGCCGCGTCGGCCAGCGAGGCGAGCAGCGCCTCGACCGCGGCTCGTGCCAGGTTTTCCCTGGTCGCGTTCTGGGTGGTCAGCCCGCGCAGCACGCCGGTGGCGTTCGGCCGGTCCGGGGTCCGCTCGCCATCCAGGTAGGGCAGCAGGGTGATCCCGCCCGCGCCGGGCTCCGCGGCCAGCGCCAGTGCGGAGAGCCCGGCGAGGTCGGTGCCGAGCAGCGACGCGGTAGCGGACAGCACCAGGCCCGCGTTGATCGTGCACACCAGCGGCAGGAACCGCCCCGTGGCGTCGGCGAACCCGGCCACCGCCCCGGACGGGTCGTCCGCCGGCACCTTGCTGACCGCGAACGCGGTGCCCGACGTGCCGATGGACACGGCGACGTCCCCGGTCCGCAGGCCGAGCCCGAGCGCAGCGCCCATGTTGTCCCCGGTCCCGGCGGACAGCGCGGCACCCCAGCCGGTCTGCCCGACGACCTCGCCGGGCGCCGCCACCCTGGGCAGCGTGACCGCGTGCCCGAGCGCCGCGGCGGCCAGGTCCGGCAGCCAGGTCCCGGCCGCGGGCGAGAAGTAACCGGTGCCGGACGCGTCACCGCGGTCGGTCACGGGTTCTACCCCCGCCCCCAGCCGCCCCATCCCGCCCAGCAGTCGCCAGGTCAGCCAGTCGTGCGGGAGCAGCACCGCCGACACCCGCGCCGCGTTGGCCGGCTCGTGCTCGGCGAGCCAGCGCAGCTTGGTGACCGTGAACGAGGCTGCCGGCACGCTCCCGGTGTTCGCCGCCCACCATGCGGGGCCGCCGAACTCGGCGACAAGCTCGGCCGCCGCCCCGGCCGACCTCAGGTCGTTCCAGAGCAGCGCGGGCCTGATCACCTCGCCGTCGTCATCCAGGGCGACCATCCCGTGCTGCTGGCCGGCCACGCCAACGGCGGCCGCGCGCTCCAGCAGCCCATCGCCGGCCTTCTGCAGCGCCGACCACCACGCCTCGGGGTCGGCCTCGGTAACGGACGGGTGCGGCGCGTGACCCTGCCCGACCACGGTGCCGTCGTCCGCGTCACATAGCACGACCTTGCAGGACTGGGTCGACGAATCCACTCCGGCGACGAGCATGATCGCCCCTTCCGTCGGCGACCCCAGAATTCGACCACAGCACCGCGCGCTCTGGCCACCCACACTTCCCGAAGCGCCAGACCCGGTGCGCGCCCACCCCCATTCCGGACTCGCGACCGCGCTGACGGCGCCGAACAGGCGCAAGATTGAAGCGGTTTCCGGCGAAGCAGGAGATTAGCCATATGAGGCGTCTAGCTGAGCGGTCCTCGGTCGCCGATGCGACATCTGGCCTTGACGCCGCGAACGTGAACGCGCGGACGCGGGCTGCCGACGGCTGGCGGGCGTTGCGGCGAGGAACCGCCTTGGGCTTGGCCGCGACGCTGGTGTCCGTCGCGCCGAGCGCGTGCGGCTCGTCACGGGGGTTAGCACCGGGAACGGCCTCAGTCGTGTCGGCGCCCGTGCGAATCGCTCACACCAGGCTCGGCACCATCGGGTACCGAGTCGTCGGGACCGGCCCGCCGCTGGTCTTGATCATGGGCTACTCCGGGACCATGGAGGTCTGGGATCCGCGGCTGGTTCACGCCCTCGCCCGGCACAACCGGGTGGTGATGTTCGACAACGCCGGAATTGGCCGCACCCAGTCACTGCCCGGGGAACATACCGCGACGCTCACCATCGACGCCATGGCCGACCAGACCAGCGCGCTCATCGACACCCTCGGCCTCGGCAGGCCGGACGTACTGGGCTGGTCGATGGGCGGCATGATCGCTCAGGCGCTGGCAGTACTGCACCCTGCCCAGGTGCGCCGTCTGGTGCTGTGCGCCACCTACCCCGGGAGCGGGACGGTCGTGCCCTCGCAGGCGGCAATTCGGGCTGGCAGCCTGTTTCCTGCTAATCAGGTCAACGCCGACAACGCGTTCACAGCAGCGATCTCGGAATACCCGGCCGCCCCGCCGGCGTCCGCCGATGCGCAAAAGGCTCAGGCGGCCGCGGTAACCAAGTGGTGGCACGGTACCGATGCGGCCGGACGCGAGACCGCCGGGATCTCAGTGCTCACGCTTATCGCCGACGGCACCGACGACCAGCTCGACCCGGTCGCCAATGACCACACCCTCGCCCGCCTCATCCCCAGGTCAAGACTGGTGCTCTACAGCGATGCCGGGCATGGGTTCCTGTTCCAGGAAGGAGCGCGCTTCGCTTCCCTCACCGAATCGTTCCTGACCGGCCGCCCGAGCTCGTAGGCCGGGACGGGTCACGGCCGATGTGGCCGATGCTCAGGTACATGATGCCGCCGAGCGGGGCCTGGGCCAGGCAGATGATCACCCACGCCCACTTGTGCAGGTAGCGCACCTGCGTGGCCCGGGCGATGTCGGCCAGGCAGAAGCCGTCAAAGCCGACGGCCAGTGCCAGCACAAGCATGACCGGCAAGGCCGGCGGCAGCCCACGTGTACGCAGCAGCGCGATCAGCCCAAGCACGGCGGCCACAACGACGACCCAGATAAGCAGGCCGCGGACCGCCCGGACCGCAAGCTCGGGAGGCCGGGCCCGCATGGCGCCGGTCCGCCACTGCGCGTTTCTGGTGCGCCGGGAAGCGGCCCGCGCTGACCGGCTTAGCTGCCTGGTCGTCCAGGAGATGCCGACACAGAAGCTGAGCGCCCGCAGCGTGCGCAGGAACGACGGGCGGATGCTCTGATCGTCCAGGATGGCGGGCAGTTCGGCGGTCCACTCCCGGCAGCGCTCGGCGCGCACGTCTGGTGGCAGCCGGCGGCAGACCGCCTGGATGAGCCACCCGGCGATCCGCTGGGTGCGCGGCGCCGGGCTCACCGCGTGCTCCCTGGCGCAGGCCACGCCGCGCCGTGCCCGGCCCGCCGCGGCGGGGCGCTGGAGGCGGCCTGGGCAAGCTCGAGGCGGGCCACGCGGAGGCCTTCGGCAGTCAGCCGGTAATACTTCCGCGGCGGCCGGCCGGCCGTGTCCTGGCGCTGAGCCTCCCACTCGGCATCCACCAGCCCGTCTTGCTGCAGGCGGGCAAGCATCGGATACAACGTGCCGCTTGGCAGCTTGGCTGCCTTCATCAGGTCGTAGCCGTAATGCGGCGCGGACGGGTCAGCGATCATCACCGTGAGCACGCGCTGCAAAGGCCCGGTCAGCTTCACAGCACTAGTCTACACATGTAGTCTCGACATATGTAGCCTACATATGTCGAAAGAGATGGTGAAAGCCGATGAGCCTGCCGCCAGGATCTGACGTGGCGATACCGGTTGTGGCCGTGCTGGCTGCGTTTGATGTTTGGTGCCTGGTCGACCTGGCGCGGGCTAGCCAGGCGCGCCACCTGCCAAAGTGGGCGTGGGCGGTGGCCATCTGCGTCTGGGGGCCGTGGGGTGGCCTGGTCTACCTGATCCTCGGGAAGGATCGAACCGCGGCAAGCGTGCCCGGGACGGCCCCCATGGCCGAGGGCGCTGGGATTGCCGCGAGCGGGCAGCTTCTCGCCCGGCGGGTACCGGCCGACCCGGTCGTGATCGAGGTAGACCAGCTGACCAAGCGCTTTGGGCCGGTCACGGCGGTGGACGCCCTGAGCTTCACGGTGCGCCCGGGGCAGGTGACCGGGTTCCTGGGGCCCAACGGCGCCGGGAAGACGACCACGATGCGGGTGATCTTGGGCCTGGACACCCCGACGTCGGGCAGGGCACTGGTGGGGGGACGCCGCTACCAGGAGATCATCCGCCCGCTGCACGTGGTCGGCTCGCTGCTGGACGCGACCGCTGTGCACGGCGGGCGAACCGCCTGGTTTCATCTGCTGTCCATCGCTCAGAGCAACGGGATCGGGCGGCGCCGGGTGGTGCAGGTGCTGGAGGCGACCGGGCTGGCAGCGGTGGCGGGCCGGCGCGTCGGGGAGTTCTCGCTGGGGATGAAGCAGCGGCTCGGCATCGCCGCGGCACTGCTCGCCGACCCCGCGGTGCTGATCTTCGATGAGCCGGTCAACGGGCTAGATGCCGCGGGTGTCCACTGGATCCGGCAGTTGTTCCAGTCGATGGCCGCCGAGGGCCGCACCGTAATGGTCTCCAGCCACCTGATGAGCGAGGTCGCTCTGACCGCCGACCACCTGATCATCATCGGGCGCGGCAGGCTGCTGGCCGCCTCCCCTACCGACCGGTTCATATCCGGCGCGCGCCAGGACGTGCTGGTGCGCTCGCCAAGGGCCGGTGAGCTGGCCGGGCTGCTGACCGCCCGCGGAGCGGCCATCCGGCCAGAAGGCGACGGCGGCCTCGCCGTGACCGGCCTGGATGCGCCCGCCATCGGCGACCTGGCGGCCGGCCACGGGATCGCCGTGCACGAACTGGTGCCACGGCATGCGTCCCTCGAGCAGGCCTACCTGGACCTCACCGATGACAGCACCGACTACCGGGCCGGAACTTCGGCGCCGGAAAGGACGACCGCCTCATGACCGCACCGCAGATCGCCGCTGCCGGCCCGGCCGTGCCATCACGACTGGTGCGTGCCGGGGACGTGCTCGCCTTCGAGTGGACCAAGCTCCGCTCGGTCCGCTCGAACTACGTGACGCTGATCGTCGCGGCAATGGCGACGATCGGTTCCACCGCGCTCGTCGCGCATGCCGTCGCATCGGCTCCCACACCCCCGCAAAGCGGCCCGGTCACCGCGCTCTCCCTGAGCTTTCTTGGCTACGCCGAGTACGCCGTGATCCCGGTCAGCGTGCTTGCCGTTCTGCAGTTCACGTCGGAATACACAACCGGGCTGATCAGCACCACCTTCTGCGCCGTGCCGCGACGCTGGGCGGTGCTGGCCGGCAAGGCGGCGGTCACCGGCGGTGCGGCACTTGTGGCCGGTGAGGTGCTCGGGTTCGCCAGCTTCTTCCTGACCCAGGCGATGCTGTCCGGGCGGCACCGCGGTGTTTCCCTGGCTCAGCCAGGCGTGCCGGGAGCCGTGCTCGCGGGCGGCTTTGTGTTGTGCGCGTGCGCGCTGACCGCGCTCAGTCTCGGCGCCATCATCCGGCACACTCCGGGCGCGATCGCAGCGACACTGGCGGCCATCTACGGGCTGGCCGCCCTGTGCCTGGTGCTGCCCTCGCCGTGGAAGGACGACCTCGGCAGGCTCACCATGCCGTTCGCCGCTGCACAGGTCGTGGCCCCGCACCCGCAGCCGGGCCTGCTTTCCCCGGGCCTGTCCATGCTGGCCCTCGTTGGCTGGCCCGCGGCCGCCCTGCTGGCCGCCGGCCTCGTGATCACCCGCCGCGACGCATGACGCGGCACCGCCGGGAGCTAATTCGCCATCAAGGGTGCGGTGCTACTCCTGGCGGGCCAGCCAGGTCACCAGGTTGACCCACAGCGGCGCGTATCCGGGCCAGTCCATGAACTCCGGCGGGCCCCAGTGCGGTGCGCAGTCGGACGTGAACACGGCGCCGCGGCCCTCGTGGTACGCGCCGCAGGCGATGAGCGGATCCGATCCGCAGGTGACCAGCACCTCGGCGGCCGGCTTGGGTGTCACCCGGTTGTAGCCGAGCAGCCTCGGCCAGGTCGCGGGCAGGCCGGCCAGCAGCGGATGGTCCGGCCGCGCGGCCGCCGGCGCCACACCCTGCGGCGCCTCCACCCGGTCGTCGGTCGCGCTGATCGTCACCGGCAGCACGTCCTCCACCGGGGTGCCGTGGTATCGCGCCTTGCCCTCGATCCCGGCGAACGACAGGTACCCGCCGATCATCAGCAGCCCGCCGCCGCCGCGCACGTACTCCCCCACGACCGCGAGCCGGTTCGGTGAGGGGATGGAGCGCTCGAACACCTCCGGCGACAGCAGCATGCTGTTCGCGCCGATGTCGCTCAGGATGACCGCATCGTAGGGCGCCAGCCCGCCGGCCGAGCCGGGAAACTGCCCGGGAACCAGGTGACCGGGCAGGTACTCGACCTCGATCCCGGCGCCGGAGAGCGCCGCGCGAAGCCGGCTCGCGCCCTCCACGTAGGCGCTCGTGGTAAACGAGTCGACACCCTTGATGTGCAGGCTGTGCGTGACCCAGCTCTCGCCGCAGAGCAGCACCCGCATGGGCAGGCCTCCGTTCGCTATCGCAAGCTACCGGCCGGCCGGCGGCGGGCCGGCCGACTCGCGGACCACTAGCTCCACCGGCAGCACCTCGGTGCGGGCCGGGGCGTCCCGGTCGGCCAGCCGCTCGAACAGCAGCTCGACGCCGACCTGGGCAAGGCGGTCGAACGGCGACCTGACCGTGGTCAGCCGCGGCCGCACGTACTGGCTGAACCTGATGTCGTCGAACCCCACGATCGACAAATCCTCGGGCACCCGGATGCCGTGCGTCTCGGCCGCGGACAGCACGCCGAGCGCGATGTAGTCGCTGGCCACGAACGCTGCGGTGGGCGGGTCGGCCGGGGCGATCAGGTGCGGCAGCGCGCTCATCCCGAACTGCTCGGTGAACTGCCCGTCAAGGCAGACCTGACCGGAGGCGTCGATCCCGGCCTTGGCCAGCGCGTCGAGGTAGCCGCGGTACCGCTCCTGCACCGAGCCGAGCTCGGCGGGCCCGGACACGAACGCGATCTTGCGGTGCCCGAGCGCCGCCAGGTAGCTGGTGGCCTGGTACCCGCCCGCGTAGTCGTCCATGACCACGGTGTGCACCGGCGGCAGCCCGGCGATCGGCTCGTCCACCACGACCACCGCGAGCCCGCCGGCGATTGCCCGCGCGAGCCGCTCGTTGGACCGGAACGAGCCCAGGTACATCATGCCGTCGATGGCCCCGGACGACAGCAGCTCGATGTAGCTGGACGCCCGCACGGCCTGGCTGCGGTGCGAGCACAGCAGGACCATGCTCCCGTGCCGCTCCACCGCCTCGACCGCGTAGTCGGCTATGGCGCCGAAGTACGGGTTGCTGATCTCGGGGACCACGAAGCCGATCACGCCGGACCGGCGCCTGGCCAGGTTCCGTGCCTGCGCGTTCGGGACATAACCCAGCTCGCTGACGGCCTCGAGCACCTTGGCCTCGGTGGCTGGGGTCACCCGGAGCTGCCCGTTCAGGTACCGCGACACCGTGGATGCGGCGACCCCCGCTGCCCGGGCGACGTCCTGGATCGTGGTCACGTCCGCTCCAGCTCATTCGCGACTAACCGCTTGCGCAAACTGTAGCCGAGGGCGATGCAAATCTGAGCTCTGGCCACGTCGCTGGGCCTATTGACGCGCTGATCAGGCCGCCCATAATTATACGAAACCGGTTGCGCAACGAAGGCGGGTCCCGCACATGGCCACTCAAGCAACCAGCCCCACCGCGACCTCCTCGCTGCGGCGCAACGCGCTCGGCCTCCCGCAGGTGGTCTTCCAGGGCATCACGCACATCGCGCCGTCGATCAACGTGGTCTTCACGTTCCCGGTCATCGCGCTCAAGGCCGGCCCGGACATGCCGATCTCGTTCCTGCTGACCACGATCGTCTGCCTGTTCATCGGGAACACGGTCTCGCAGTTCTCCAAGTACCTGCCGTCGAGCGGCGGCTACTACTCGTTCGCCACCCGAGGGCTCGGCGCCCGCACCGGCTTCATGACGACCTGGAGCTACCTGATCTACGACATCATCGGGCCGGCCGGGGCCATCGGCTTCCTCGGCTACCTCGCGGCGAGCACGTTCCAGATGGCGTCGGGCGTGAACATCCCGTGGTGGATCTTCGCGCTGATCACGTTCGGGATCGTCTGGGTGCTGACCCATTTCGGCATCCGGCTGTCGATGCGGACCACGGCCATCTTCGGCGGCATCGAGATACTGATCATGCTGGCGCTCGCGTTCACGTTCCTGGCGAGCCCCGGGCACGGCTCGAGCTTCTCCGCCCCGCTGCTGCCGCACAACGCGCCCAACCACTATGAGGGCATCCTGGCCGGGATGGTCTTCTCGGTGCTGGCGCTGAGCGGCTTCGAGGCGCCCGCGCCGCTGGCCCAGGAGACCAAGCGCCCCGGCAAGTTCATCTCCCGCGCGGTCATGGTCTCGCTGATCCTCATCGGGATCTTCTACATCTTCACCTCCTACGCCAGCGCGATCGGCTGGGGCACCGGCAACATGGCCGCGTTCGCGTCCAACGCCAACCCGTACTACGCGCTCGGCCACTCGCTGTGGGGCGTCGGCTGGTGGTTCATCTTCATCGCGATCGTCAACAGCGCCATCGGCTGCGGCCTGGCCTGCACCAACGCAGCGTCCCGGGTCGCCTACACGATGGGGCAGGCGGGCACGCTGCCGGCCAGGTTCGGCAAGATCCACCCGGTGCACCGCACCCCGACGTTCGCGATCGCGGTGCAGCAGATCATCGGCATCGTGGCGATCCTGCTGGTGGGCACGCTGCTGGCGCCGGACACGATCTTCGGCTTCCTCGGCACGATCACCACGCTCGCGGTCATCGTGCTGTACATCATGGCCAACCTCGCGCTGACCGCGTACATCCGCCGCGAGCACCCCACCGACTTCAACCCCTGGCGGCACGGGCTGCTCCCCTGGATCGGCACGCTCGCGCTGCTGCCCGTGCTGTGGGTCACCGTCTACCCGGTTCCGCCGTGGCCGTACCGGATCACGCCGTACCTGTTCGTGGCCGCGCTGCTCGTCGGGTTCGGCTACATGCTGTGGCGCGAGAAGCGGAACCCCGGCGCGCTGCAGCGCGGCGCCACGATGCTGGTCGGCAAGCCCGCCGACGCCGAAGGAGATGTGGACTGGGACGACGCGACCGCGCCGCAGGCCGACGCGTGACCCGGGCCGGAGTCGAACTGGGCCCGGTTGACCTGCCGACCTATGACCTGCCGATCGAGCAGCCACAGGTTCCTCGAGAAACCTTCCTGGAACGGGTAGCAGCGGCCGATCGGGCGACCGCCGAGGCCGGTCTGGACGCGCTGATCGTCTACGCCGACCGGGAGCATTTCGCGAACCTGTCATACCTGACCGGGTTCGACCCCAGGTTCGAGGAGGCGCTGCTGCTCCTGGTGCCGGGCCGGGCGCCGGTCCTGCTGGTGGGCAACGAGGGCGTGTCGTACGCGAAGGTCGTGCCGCCCGCGATCGAGGTGCTGCTCTACCAGAGCCTGAGCCTGGTCTGCCAGGACCGGTCGGCCAGCCCGCCGCTCGCCGACATCCTGCGCGGCGCCGGGATCGGCGGCGACGGCGCGACCCGGATCGGCATCGCCGGCTGGAAGTTTTTCGGCCCGGCCGACACCGGCCGGCCGGCCGAGTGGATCGACGCGCCCGCGTTCCTGGTGGACGAACTGCGCGCGCTGGGCTGCCGCCCGGAGAACGCGACCGGGCTGTTCACCGAGCCGGGCCGCGGGCTGCGGCTGGTCAACGACATCGACCAGCTTGCCTGCTTCGAGTTCGCGGCCACGCACGGGTCGGAGTCGATGCGGCGGATGCTGCACCAGGTCCGGCCCGGCATGACCGAGCTCGAGGCGTTCTCGCTGTACCGGCCGATCGGCCTGCCGTACTCCTACCACCCGGTGATGCTCAGCGGCGAGCGGGCAGCCCTCGGCCTGGCCAGCGCCTCGGGCCGGGTGCTGCGGGCCGGTGACCCGATGAGCGCGTCGCTCGGCTACTGGGGCAGCAACATCGCCCGCGGCGGGTTCCTGGCCGAGTCAGCGGACGGCCTGCCCGCTGGAGCCCGCGACTACGTCGACCGCCTGGTCGCGCCGTACTTCGCGTGCGCGGCCGAGTGGTACGAAACGATCGGCATCGGCGTCACCGGCGGCGAGCTCTACGACCTGGTTTCCAAGCGGCTGGGTGACCCGTTCTTCGGCGTGCACATCAACCCCGGCCACTTCATCCACCTCGACGAGTGGCCGAGCTCCCCGGTGTACCCCGGCTCCGACGTGGTGCTCGGCTCCGGGATGGCGCTGCAGCTCGACATCATCCCCGCCACCGGCACCGTCTACCACACGTCGAACATCGAGGACGGCGTCGTGCTCGCCGACGAGGCGGCCCGCGACGACCTGGCCGCCCGTTTCCCGGGCCTGTGGCAGCGGGTGACCACCCGCCGCCAGTTCATGGCCGAGGTACTCGGGATCCGGCTCCGGCCCGACGTGCTGCCGATGTCGGACCTGGCCGGCTACCTGCCGCCGTTCTGGCTGTCCCCGCACCTGGCCATGCGGCGCAGCTGAGCCCGGCTGCCCGGTACCCGCCCGCCGCGGGCTGCGTAGCCGCTCCACGCCTTCGTTCTCATAGTCCTCGCCGATCGCGACCCGCGCTTGCGTTGTAAGCGGGCGCTTGCTTATAATCACAGCATGCCTGAAGGCCGATTGGACGGCGACGTTCGCCGAGCGCAGATCGTCAAGATCGCCCGCCAGCTGTTTGCCGAGGCTGGGTACCGGCCGACGACGACCCGCCAGCTGGCCCGGGCCGCCGGGGTAAGCGACGCGCTCATGTACCGCCACTTCGAGAGCAAGGATGACGTGCTCCGGGCCGTGGTCGACCAGGGTCTCGCCGGCTTGGCCGCGATGGGCGAAGCCGCCACGGTCGGGCGGGACCTGCCGCTCGCCGAGCGCCTGACGATCCTGGGCCGAGCCTTCCTCGAGGTGCTCGATGCCCAGGTCGACCTCTTCGTGCTGTTCGTCTCCGAGCACCAGCTGATGGCCGACGACGCCCGCCTGGTCGGCTTCATCGACCTGGCTGCGTCCGGACTCGGGGGCGAGCTGGCGGTCCGCGCCCGGGCGGGCGAGGTGCGCGAGGACCTCGACGGGTACCTCTTCGCCCGCTCGTTTATGGGTTCCCTGGTTTCCTTCGTCCTCCTGCAGCAAGCGCTCGGCATGGACCGGGTCCACCCGGTCGCGGCCGAGGACTATCTGGCCGGACTGGTCGATCTTTATGTGCGAGGAGCACAGCCATGACCACGCTGATCACGAACGGCACCACCGCGCCCGGCCCCAGGCGAACAACGGGGACGGTTCGGCTGGCCGGGCTGGCAGCGGCCGGCGGCTACCTGCGCCTAGAGCTCTCCCGCACCTTGCGCGACGGCCGCTACCTGCTCCTCGCCGTGGTCGCGCCGGTCGGCTTCTACCTGCTGTTCTCGGCCGTCTTCGGCGGCAAGTCGTCGGGACCGAACACGACATTCGGGCTGCCGGCTTCGAAGGAGATCATGGTCGCGATGGCCACCTTCGGAGCCATGTGGGCGGCTCTGTCGGCCACCGCGCCCCGGCTGGCCCGCGACCGCGAAGGAGGCTGGTCTGACTATCTGGGCACCACGCCACTTCGGGCCGGCCAGGTGTTCGCCGGCCGGATCATCGCCGGGCTCATCGTCGCCCTCCCCGCCGTGGTGGCCGTCGGGATTACCGCGATCGTTGCGCACGGGGTTTCGCTGGCGGCCTGGCAGTGGGCCGCGGGCCTGGGCCTGCTGTGGATCGGGACCCTTCCCTTTGTGGCCCTCGGGATCGCCATCGGGTCCCTCGCCAACAGTACGGTGGCCTTCGCCGCGAGCACGGGGTTGTGGTTCGCGTTCGCGGCCCTTGGCGGGCTGTGGGTCCCCCCGGGGGTGCTTTCGTCCGGCCTCCGGCACCTCGCCACCGCGCTGCCCTCCTACAACCAGGCAGCGCTCGGCTGGCACGTCACCAGTGGGACCGACCCCACCGCGACGAACTTCGCGGTGCTCGCCGCCTGGACCCTCGGCCTGGGGCTGCTCCCCTTCGCTGCCCGCACTCGATCGTGGCGGACCGGGCGCTCCAGCACTCGATCTCGGTCTACCTCGGCAGGTACCGGCGCGGCCGTCGAGCTTGCCGGTGTGGTCAAGCACTACGGCCCGGTGGCCGCGGTCGACGGGCTCGATTTGCTGATCGGGGCGGGAGAGACGGTCGCTCTTCTCGGGCCGAACGGCTCGGGGAAGACCACCACCACGTCCGTCCTCCTCGGCCTGCTCCCACCCGATCGCGGCCAAGCCACGCTGTTCGGCACAACCCCCCGGCACGCCGCGGTCAGCGGACTGGTCGGCGCGATGCTCCAAGACAGCGAGCTCATGGCCGGCGTCAGCGTCGGCCGACTGCTGAGTTTCGTGCGAAAGCTGTACCCGGAACCGCCCGACCTCGCCGGGCCGGTCGACGCCCTCGACCTCGGCGACCTGCTTCGCCGTCGGACCGACCGGCTTTCGGGAGGCCAGGCCCAGCGGGTCCGCTTCGCCCTCGCCCTGGCCGGCAACCCAGCATTGCTCGTCCTTGACGAGCCCACCTCCGCCCTCGACGTCCAGGCCCGGCGAGACCTCTGGGCCGCCCTCGAAGATCACACTCACCAATACGGCACCACAGTGCTGTTCTCCACCCACTACCTCGAAGAAGCCGACCAGCACGCCAAGCGGATCGTGCTCATGGGCGCGGGCCGGATCACCACCGACGGAACTCCGGCCCAAGTGAAGGCCGCCGCGGGGACGGGCCGGCTCGTGCGGTTCCGGCTGCTGCGCGGCGACCCCCAACGATTCGCCACCACCGCCGGGGTCACCGCTCTGTCCACCGACGGGGACCGGGTGATCCTCCGCACCGCCGACGCCGACGCCACCGTCTGGGCGCTCTACCCTGAGCGTCACGCGATCGCCGACATCGCCGTAGCCGACGCCAGTCTCGAAGAGGCGTTCCTCAACCTCGTCACCTCCCGAACCGACGGAACCAGCGCAGGTGGACGCACAGGGGACCCGTCCCCGAGCAGCGGGTCCCGGCACGTTCATCACCGTGTCTGACGTCGGGCAGGGCTTGGGTCGCCCGGGCAGAAGAGCAGTCCGATCAGGGCACCCGCGACGCTGGCGCAGCCGTTGGCCTCCCCACAGCTATGCGTGGTCGGCCGATGTCGGGCCTGGCCGACTACCTGCCGCCGTTCTGGCTGTCTCCGCACCTGGCCATGCGGCGCGGCTGAGCCGCAACTCGGTCAGCCGGAGCGCTTCGGCACCCAGGAGAAGGTCCGTACCGCGATGATCAGCCCGGCCACGCCCCAGGCCACGACGACCAGCAGCGGAACCAGGGCGAACCGCTGGCCGCCGTTGGTCGCGGGCACGAACGCCGCCTGCAGGGCTACGGCCAGCGGCCGGACCGGAAGCACGTTGGCGATGTCCAGCAGCCAGTGCGGCAGCACGTTGTCCGGGATGTAGATGCCGGAGATGAAGTACACCGGCAGCGTGGACAGCTGCACCATCGGGCCGGCCGACTCGGCGGTCGCCACGAGGCCGCTCAGCGCGTAGGCCAGGCAGCAGAAGGCTGCCGCACCGATGACGGTCTCCACGGCGGCCAGGCCGAGGGCCGCCGCGGTCACGTTCAGGCCGAAGCCGATCGAGCCGATCGCGACCAGGACCGCGACGATGACCACAGACGACACGACGCTCGTGGTGGCGTCGCCCGCGATCAGCACCCAGGCGGGCACCGGCGTGGCCCGGCGCCGCTTCAGCGAGCCGGACTCCCGCTTGGCGACGATCGTGATCAGCAGGTTGATCAGGCCAGCGCCGACGATCGCCATCGCCGCGATGTGCGGCACGTAGTAAGCGGCGATGTTGACGATGACGCCGCCCGCCTCGACGGTGCCGCTGCGGAACAGGGACACCAGGATCAGCAACAGCACGACCGGCACGGCCAGCGTGAAGATCCGGGCCCTGGTGTTCCGCCGGAACGCGCGCAGGTCGTACCGGGCCTGGTGGGCAACCAGCGAGGCGGCGCTCATCCGGCGCGCCCTGGGCACGGCAGGCGGTTGGCCCGCATTCGGCACAGCACTCACGTGTGCTCCTCGGTGAGCCTGAGGTAGATCTCCTCGAGCGTGGGCCGGTGCGCGGTGAGGTCGCTCAGCGGGTACCCGTGCTGCAGCGCCCACGTGGTCAGCGTGTGCAGCACCGGCACCGGCTGGTCATGCAGGATTTCCACGGCGCCGCCGCGGCCAGCGGTGACCGGCGCGGGCAGGCCCGGCAGGTCGCCGGGGCTCACGCCGTCCGGAAGGGTGAATCTGATCGTGGTCGCGGCACTGGCCCGGCCGCCGATCATGGCCGGGGTTCCCGAGGCCACGATCCGGCCGGCCGCGATGATCATGATCTGGTCGGCCAGCGCCTCGGCCTCGTCCATGTAGTGCGTGGTCAGGAAGATCGTCTTGCCGAGCTCACGCAGGCCAGCGATCACGTCCCACGCGCTGTGCCGGGCAGCCGGGTCGAACCCGGTGGTGGGCTCGTCCAGGAAGACCAGTTCCGGATCGCCGATCAACGCCAGGGCCATGTCGAGGCGGCGCAGCTGGCCGCCCGACAGCCGGTCGCAGCGGCCGTCGGCCTTGTCCGTGAGTCCGACCAGCTCCAGCGCCCGGCCGACCGGCAGCGGGTTCGGGTAATACCCGGCGTACATGGACAGGCATTCCCGGACCGTCAGCCACGCCTCCGGCGCGGACTCCTGCAGCACGACGCCGACCCTGGCCCGCCAGTCCGACCCTGCCTTGGCCGGATCCTCGCCCAGCACCCGCACCTCGCCGCCGGTGCGGGTGCGGAAGCCCTCGAGGATCTCAACGGTGCTGGTCTTGCCCGCCCCGTTCGGCCCGAGGAACGCGAAGATCTCGCCGTGGGCGACGTCGAGGTCGATGCCCCGCACCGCCTCGTAGTGGCCGTAGCTCATCCGCAGGTCCCGCACGGTGATCACGTCCGCGCTGTCGGCGACCGCCGCTCCGGTGGCGTCCGCCGACTGCAGCGGCCGGGCCACGGACCCGGCGGGTTCAGTCATCGCCACGGAACCCTTCGTGCGCCCCAAGCGCATCCGCCACCCGCCGGGCGATGCCGCGGCCGTTGACGAACCGTGTCGACAAGAACAGCACCGGGACGACCGGGCCGCCCCCGCGCACGGCGAATACGGTGCCGCCGGGTTCGGAGCTGATGCTGACGCTCGCGCGGACGAGGTAGCTCTTCTTGAGCTCGAGTTCCCGGTCTCCGTGCTGGCTTATCTCGAGTCGCTCGCCGGGCAGGCTGCTGCGGATCGCCGCAGCCGTCTCGTCGGCCGTGATCCCCTGGCGCCTGACCTTGACCTGCGGCATGCCCGCCTCCTTAGTCAGCCCGCCCGCCGCAGCGGACGACCCCGCTCAGCCTCGCTCGCGGACGCGAGCACGGCGGCCCCGCGCCGGTGACCGTGCCAGCCAAGCCCACCGCGCCGTCTGGCCAAGAGTATAGATCGATTCGATATAACGAAAGATGCAGATTGCCGGTATTTAGACGTTTGTGATCCCGATAAATACGCATAGTGACGCTGCACGGTTAGATCGATTCGACTTATTAGAGACAGCGCAGGTTCAGGCCTTAAGCTTGCAGGTCATGGCCGTTCGGCAACTCACCGAGTTCGAGCAGGTACTGCTCGGCATGATCGCCGGCGCCCCGTCTACCGGCTATGACCTGAAGCAGGAGTTCGCCACCACGCCGCTGGGCATCTACCAGCCGAGTTCCGGGGCGCTGTATCCAGCGCTGCGCCGCCTGGAAAGGCGCGGGCTGCTGTGTGCCGAGCCGGCCGACAGCGGCCAGAACGGGTCCCGGCGCCGATACGTCTACCACATAACCGAGCAGGGCCGCGCGGCCCACGCCGACTGGGTGCGGCAGCCGGTCAACCCCGCCACGATCACCACCGACCTGCCGCTGCACCTGATGCGCTTCGTGATGATGGAGCGCATGCTGCTGCCCCGGGCCGACGTGCTCGCCTTCCTTGCCGATCTGCGGGACGCGCTCGCCGCCTACCTGGACGAACTGGAGGGGTACGCGGCCGCCATGACCCTCCCGGGCCAGCACGTGCCCCTGGCACTCGATCACGGGATCGCCACGTACGCCGCCAGCCTGGCCTGGACCAAGCGGACGATCAACGCCCTTTCCCGGGAGCCCGCCCGAGCGCCGACACCTGAGTAACCCAGCGTGCCTATGCTGGCCAGGTGCGCCTGGTGTCCCTGCTGCCGTCGGCGACCGAGATCGTGTACGCGCTCGGCCTCGGCGACGACCTGGTCGGGGTCACGTTCGAATGCGATGAGCCCGCCGTCGCTCGCCTGGAGAAGACCGTGGTCGTGGGCGGCCGCGACACCAGCGGGATGACTCCCGGCGACATCGACAGCTACGTGCGCGCCAAGATGGCCGCCGGCGAGGACCTCTATACCCTGCACGCCGACGCGCTGGCGCTGCTGCAGCCCGACCTGATCCTGACCCAGGACCTGTGCCGCGTGTGCGCGCTGCCGTCGGGCCACGTCGAGGACGCTCTGGGCTACCTGGGCTGCCGTGCCGACGTGCTGTCGCTGGACCCGCACTCGCTCGGTGAGGTGCTCGACTCGATCCTGGCGGTCGGCCAGCGCACCGGCGCGGCGGATCGGGCCACACGACTGGTCGACGGGCTGCGTGCCCGGCTCGCGCGCACCGCCGCGCAGGTGTCGGGCCGCAGGCGCCCCAGGGTCGCGATGGTCGAGTGGGTGGACCCGCCGTTCAGCGGCGGGCACTGGGTACCTGATCTGGTGAGCGCGGCCGGCGGCGAGCCCGTCGCGGCGCAGCCCGGCGAGCGATCCGTGCAGACGAGCTGGCCGGCCGTTGCCGCGGCGGCGCCGGAGCACGTCGTGGTGGCCCCGTGCGGCTACCACCTGGCAGGCGCGATCGAGCAGGCGCGGCTGGCGGCCGCGGAACTGCCCGGCGCCGCGATCTGGGCGATCGACGCCGACGGCATCGTGGTACGCCCGGGACCACGGCTGGTGGATGGCGTCGAGGCCATCGCGTCGATCCTGCACCCGGACGCCGTTCCGGCCGCGCCCCCCGGTGCGGTGCACCTTGTCCGGCCGGCCGGCTAGCCGTACCGGGTCGGCGGGACGCCGATCAGCGCGCTGAACTCCCTGGTCAGGTGCGCCTGGTCGGCGTAGCCGAGGTCGGCGGCCATGGCAGCCCAGTCGGCGACGTCGCCCCGGTCGGCCCGCTGCGCCGCCTCGTGCAGCCTGGCCCTGCGCATCACCCACTTCGGCCCCACGCCGACGTACTCGGCGAACAGCCGCTGCAGCCTGCGCACCGACAGGCCGGACACCGCCGCGAGCTGGTCAACGCGGGTCAGCGAAGGATCGCCGTTGATCAGCGAGACCATGTCGGCGACGCTTTCGGCGACCGGGTCGCGGCCTGGCAGCTCGCGGGTGAGGAATTCCTCGGCCCGGGCGACCATCGCGGCGTCGCTGGGCGCCTGCATGATCGCTGCCTGCGCCGCTTCGGCAGCGGAGCCGAACACCTCAGCCGCGGGAATCGTGCGGTCGGTGAGCCGCGAGACCGGTGCGTTCCAGAACGGCCGGAACCCGCCAGGGCTGAAGCGCACGCCCAGCGCCTTGCCCTGGCCGCCGATCCGGCGGACGAACAGCTTGCGGTCCACACCGAAAACCGCGGAGCCTGATTCCTCGAACGCGAGGTTCACGTTGGGGTGCGGCAGGATCTTCTGCTCGTACGGCTGCTGGCCGCTCAGATCCCACCGCACGATCCAGTGGAAGTCGATGAACGGCCGCAGCGCGGCCGACGGCCGGTGCCGAGAGAGCTGGAACCTGCCAGCCGCCAGGTCCTGGTGCAGCACGCCGCGGCCGAGCCCCCGCTCGCTCGCCCCGTTCACCCTGGCAGCCTAGCTGTCGCGTTTCTTCAAGACCGCTCCGCCAGCTTGCCGTAGCGTCGCGCCCATAACTGACCTGAGGAGAGTCCATGAACCTGCACTCCGAGATGGCGGCCGCTGCGGCCGAGTCCGCGCGCATCGTCGGCGGCGTCCGCAGCGATCAGCTCTCGGCCGCCACGCCGTGCAACGACTGGGACCTGCACGAACTGCTGAACCACATAATCCTCTGGACGGCGTACTCCGCCGAGCGCCGGGCCAGGGATGAGCAGGTGCCCGACGAGCTGATGAACTCCGATTTCGTAGCCGAGCCAGGCTACGCCGCCGACTACGCAGCGCAGCTGGACAAAGCCGTGGCGGCGTGGTCCGATCCGGCCGCATGGCAGCGGGACCTGAACGTCATGGGTTCGCCCACGCCAGCGGCCGACGTGGCCGCCCTGCTGATAGCCGAGATGGTGCTGCACGGCTGGGATGCCGCCAAGGCCAGCGGCCAGGGCTACACCGCCCGGGACGACGTCGCTGCCGCCGTGCTCACCGCGGTAAGAGCCAACGCCGAGCTGTTCCGCAAGTACCAGGGCTTCGCCGACGCGGTGCCCGTGCCTGCCTCGGCCTCGGCGCTTGACCGGGCCCTGGCCGAGTCCGGACGCGACCCCGCATGGACGCCCATTGACTGACATACCGGACCCAAGTGCGGTGCCACAAAACGCTTCGCCACATCCCCGGCTGTACCGGCGGTTACGATGACTTGGTCGCCAATGTGGGGGAGGCTTGGCAGTGCCAGGGGCGCAGGACCGGTGGGGCCAGCTAGCCGAGCCCGGCGCGCCCAGGTACGAGGCGATCAACGCGGACTTCCCATACGGCACTGAGCAGCCAGAACGCGGGTCGATCGCCGATCTGAGGCGGCGGATGGAGCGGCTGCCACCCGGCCATCCCTCGTCGCCGTACAACGACGACATGACGCCCAAGCCGCCAGTCGCCAGGCTGAAGAACCTCGAGCTGCCACTGCACGGCACCGAGCAGAACAGCAACGGCGCGAGCGCGGGCACGGCGCACGAACCGGCCGAAGACGGTCTGGCCGACACGCGAGCGGCGTCCGTGACCTGGACCTCGGCCGCGAATACCGCGAGACCGGTGTCAGCAAGCACCGCGAGCCCGGTGTCAGCAAGACCGACGTCAGCAGGTACGGCGAGACCGGCGCCCGAGAACACCACGACAACGGCGTCCGCCAGCAACGGCGCAAGCGGCCGGAACCGCGTGGCCAGCACGCTCGGCACGGCCGAGCAGCTGCTCACCCGCGACCGGCTGGTCACGGCCGATGAGCCGCACGAGATAGCCGAGGAGCCGGAAAGCCTCGCTGAGGAACGGGACGGCGACGGACTGGACGGCGACGGACTTGGCGGCAACGGTCTCGGCGGCTCAGCCGAGCGGCGCGGCGCAACCGGCTGGCTCAGCACCCCGACGTGGGCCGACACCGACCTGGGCACCGCGGACGGCGAGGCCGACCTGACCAGCCAGGACGGCATGGCGAGCTGGAACACGCCAGGCTGGGACGACGCGCCGAGCTGGGACGACGCGCCCGACCTCGACGACGCGCCCGACCTCGACGACGCGCCCGACCTCGACAGCGCGCCCGACCTCAACGGCGCGAGCAGCAACGGGGCCAGCCACGACTGGAGCGAACCCGGGCCGGGAGCCGACACGCTCACCCACGCGACGATCGAGCCCAACCCCGGCCGCGCCGCCGACGAGCCGCTGACCGGACCCGATGGCTCCTGGGAGTGGAACGGCAGGTACCTCACGCCGGATGAGTCCCGGATTGCCGACGAGGCACTGGGCCGCTGCCGCATCGCCGAGGGCAGGAATGTATTCGGCGGCTACGGCCACAGCGGCCTCACGCCCGCGATGCGCCGCATCGAGGCTCAGCTCGAGCATGGACATCTGCTGGCAGAGACCGAGAGCTCCGCTCTGAAGCCGGCCGACAGCTTCAAGCAGAAGCTTGCCGACCTGATTATGCGGCACCCGGACAAGTCGGCCGAAGAGCTCGCGCTCGAAGTGCATGACGGCATCCGCTACGCCTTCATCTTCGATGCCGAGCACTACGCCGACGGGACCCTGCAGGCTCACAGCAGGTTCAAGGGCAACGGGTTCGACCTGGAGGTCAGGCGCAATTGCTGGCAGAACCAGGAGTACAAGGGCATCAACAGCCGCTGGCGAGACCCAGCGCATGACCTGGTCTTCGAGGTGCAGTTCCACACCGCGGCGAGCTGGGACGTCAGCCAGCGCGCGCACAGCCTGTACGAGGCGATCACGGATCCGGCGACGCCGCCCGAGGAGCGGGCGCGCCTGCGGTCGATTTACGCCGAGATGTCCGCCGCGGTTCCGGTGCCGCGGGGATGCGCCACCATCCCCGCCTACCGCAAGGAAGGCTGAGCGGCCGTGCCAGGCGACATCGCTTATTACGCCATCGTGGGCGCCGGCCGGACGGCCCAGGCCCCGTCCGGGCTGGCGCGGCGCAGGTATGCGGGCCCGGACGGCCGGATACCGGTCGACGAGGCGCTGCGCCGGGAGCTGGCCTGGGAGCCGGACTCGGCGATCGTTGAGTGGGAGTTCGGCGCGGTAGGGGCCGACCTGGTCGAGATCAGCGAGGCGGTGGCGGCCCGGTTGGCCGCGGGCTGGCGGGTGCTCTGGGACGACGGCGGCTGACCGCGGCGCGCCAGCCAGACTTGCCCCGATCCGCTGCGTCACCGGCCTTCTCGGACGCGGCCCCGCCGTTATCCTTCTGGTCGCTCGCGCCACTGGCGAGCAGCGTCGGCGCACCGTTTGGCCCCAGGCCGGCTTCTTCGAAGAACTCGCTGATCAGGGAACGCTGCATCTTGCTCACCTGATCAAAGTGCTTGACCAGTGCCTCTTCCCCGATCGCCTCGGCGGTCAGGTACAGATCCTTGATCTTCTCCAGCCTCTGCTCGGTGTCCGCTGACAGCGGCTCGGCCTCGGCACGCCGGCCGACATCCTCGGGCTTGTTTTCCGCAGGCCCAGTTTCCTCGCCGGGCCTGGTTTCGGGCTCTGAGCTCGTCTTCTTGACGACCGGCTCCCACACCGAGAACGGCTTGATCCCCGGCGGAGGCGGGTCCGTGTCGCGGATCACCGGCAGCGGTGACGTGTCGTAGTCCTCGCCGTCGGATTGCCCGGCCACGAGGGCCGCGGCGTCCGGCTCTGGCTCGCTCCCCTTGGCCGCGGGTGCCGGCTCCTCGGCTGGCGCCGCCGGTACCTCCGGTGGCGCGGCCGGTATCTCCGTTGGCACCGCCAGCTCCTCGGCCAGCGCCGCCAGTTCCCCGGCCAGCGCCGCCAGTTCCTCGGCTGGCACTGCCATTTGCCTGGCTGGCGCCGTCAGTTCCTCGGCTGGCGCCGCCGGCGTCGTGGCTTCCGGTTCCTCGGTTCCCCAGCCCGTCTGGTCGGGCCAGCCATCCTGACCGGCCCAGCCGTTCTGCCCAGCGTGCGCCAAGTCTTCCTGGCCGCCGTGGTCGGCGGGAGCCCAGCCGCCCTGGCCATCCGGAATCCAGCCGCCCTGGCCATCGGGAGCCCAGTCGCCTTGAGTGTCCGTGGTCCAGCCGTACTCGCCTGCGGGAGCCCATTGCTGCTGGCCGCCGTTGCTCCAGTCCCCCTGGCCGGCCGGGTCCCATGCGCCCTCGCCAGCCGCATCCCAGCCCCCCTGGCCAGCCGCATCCCAGCCCCCCTGGCCGGCCGGGGCCCAGCCCTCCTGGCCAGGCGACCAGTCGTCCTGGCCGGCCGGGGCCCAGCCATCCTGGCCAGGCGGCGCCCAGTCGTTCTCCGCATACTGAGGCCAGCCCTCCCGGCCAGGGGGCGCCCACTGCTGCTGGGCGCCGTTGCTCCCGCCGTCCTGGTGGTCGGCCGTCCAGCCGTTATGGCCGTCGGGAGCCCAGCCGTCCTGGCCGTCGGGAGCCCAGCCGTCCTGGCCAGCATGCGCCCAGCCGTCCTGGCGGTCAGCAGCCCAGTCATCCTGGCCGGGACTCCAGCCACCCCCGCTCTCCCACTCGTCGCGCGCGCCAGGAGTCCAGATGTAGGCCGGGATGGGACTCCAGTTGCCGCCGGCGTCCGCACGCCAGCCCTCGCCCGGATGACCTGGCTGGGGAGGGCCGGGTTGCGGCCTTACCTCATGGATGGGCGCGTGCCGTGGAGCCACGGGCGGTAGCTGCTGAGCGACAGATGGCTGCTGAGCGACAGGTGGCTGCATGACGGGCGGCTGGTGCGCCACAGGCGGCTGCTGCATGACCGGTGGCTGCTGCAGGCTGGACGCGTGCGGCACGTTAGGCGCCGTTGCCGGGGAAGGCAGCGGGCTGAGCAACCCGGCGTCCGGGATCGGGGAGCGGTAGGCCGCAGTAATCTGCAGAGGGCGGGCTGGCATAGCCCCCGCCACGCCGCCACCGCGGCCGCCCAGACGTCCGGCCAGGTCAGCGGCCAGCACAACGATCAGAACCACACCAACTGCGAGCCCGCAGATCGCGAGCACCTCGCCCAGCTGAGCGAGCCCGCTGCCGTGATGCGGCGACTTCAGCCGGAGGGCGGAGCCGATAATGGTCAGCAGCAAGCCGGAGACGAGCAACGCCGCGCCGACCACGGTCAGGCCCATGACGAGACGCATCCGTCTCTGAGCCACCGAGCCCGACCTCACCGCCCAACCATCGCATGCAGGGCAGGGGCCCGCAACCGATCTGTACCGGTATACGTCGTGGCCCGAAAGGGCTCTCCTGCCACAGGAATCGCTCCCGGCAATGGCCGGCTGATCCCAGGCCGGCCATTAACCGCGGCGAGGCTGGCCCGCCTCAGTGGCCGCTACGGGAGTCCCAGGCCTGCCTCAGTGCCTGGGTAAACGTCTCCGTTGGCTGCGCGCCGGAAACGCCGTACTTCCCGCCCAGCACGCAGAACGGGACCCCGCTGATGCCCAGCCGCCTGGCCTCATCCTCGTCGGCCCGCACGTCGTCGCCGTAGCTGCCGTTCTCGAGTGCCTGCCTGGCGCCATATGGGTCGAGACCCGCGCCAGCGGCCAGCCCAACGAGCGAATCCTGGTCGAACACGGACCCGCCCTCGCCGAAGTACGCGTGATAAAGCTCCTGCGCCACGCGCTCCTGAATCCCGTGCTCGCGGCCGAGATGGACAAGCCGGTGCGCGTCGAAGGTATTGCCCATGGCCCGGTCCACCGTGAACTCCAGGCCCTCGGCTTCGGCCAGCGCGGCCACTCGCATCTCGGCCTGCCGCGCTTGAGCCTGGCTCATGCCGTACTTGCTGGCCAGCACGTCCAGGATCGGCGTGGCCCGGCCTTCCGGGATCGAAGGATCGAGCTCGAACGAGCGGTACACCACGTCGACCTCGTCGCGGTGCTCGAATTCGGCAAGGGCGCGGGAAAAGCGGGCGTTGCCGATGTAACACCACGGGCACACGATGTCGCTCCAGACGTCCACGCGCATTGGATTCCTCCCGCACACCCCGCCCAGTTTCGTTGGTAAACAAGAACATGCGGAACGGATGTTCCTGCGCGGCTCATGGACCCCTGAATGGGCAGGGTTTACGCTCGGCACGTGCTTCGCTTTATCTTCATCGTCGCGTTGCTCGGCACCTGGTTCATGCCGCTGATCATTGCGGCGCTGTACAAACTGCCCCACCAGGGCCCGATCGCCGTGCTGTCCCTGGCGCTCGGCTGGACCGGCGTGGGCTGGCTCGCGGCCTTCGTCATCGCGGTGGGCGGGGCGATCAGGACCACCCGGCCGACGCTGGCGGGCCAGGCGCAGCCCGAGGGGATGCCGGCGGCCGGGGCCTACGCGGCGGCGATGCCGAAAGCGCCGCCCCAGTCGGCCTGGCCCGGCGCTGCCGCGACGGCACCCGAGCGCGCCCAGACATCCCAGTGGGCCCAGTCCCCCGAGTCGCCGCAGCGGACTCAACCCCCCGAGAGAGCCCAGTCACCCCAGGGGATCCTGCCCCCCGAGCGGACCCAGGGCCCGCCACCGCCGTCCTGGCCCGACAATCCGCGCTGACCCCAACGCGTCTCGCCTATCCCCTTCGCAGCCTCGCCCGCCCTCCCGATCCGCTTCGCAGCCTCGCTCGCCCTCCCGATCCGCTTCGCAGCCTCGCCCGGCCTTCCAATCCCCTGCCTTGCCCCACCCATCTCCCGATCCCCTCGCAGCCCGCTGGCCAGGGCACTTTCTCCGGAACCAGGCTCTCCGCTAGCGTTGCGTAAAGGCCCGTTGTCCCGGTTCCGCGACGCTTGGGGGAGAACTCCATGGATCGTCAGGTCAAGTACGTGCTGCAGGAATCCGAGATACCGCGGGAGTGGTACAACGTCATCGCCGACCTGCCCGCACCCCCGCCGCCGCCGCTGCATCCGGGCACCCGCGAGCCGGTCGGCCCCGACGACCTCGCGCCGTTGTTCCCGGCCGCGCTGATCGCGCAGGAGGTGTCGCCGGATCGGTACATCGCGATCCCCGACGACGTAATCGACGTCTACCGGCTGTGGCGGCCCACGCCGCTGTACCGGGCGCGCCGGCTGGAAAAGGACCTCGGCACCCCGGCCCGGATCTACTACAAGTACGAGGGCGGCAGCCCGGCAGGCTCGCACAAGCCCAATACCGCGGTGCCGCAGGCCTACTACAACGCGGCCGAGGGCGTCACCAAGCTGACCACCGAGACCGGCGCCGGCCAGTGGGGCAGCGCGCTGGCGTTCGCGTCCTCGCTGTTCGGCCTGGACCTCGAGGTGTGGATGGTCCGCGCCTCCTATGACCAGAAGCCGTACCGCAAGCTGCTGATGGAGACCTACGGCGCGAAGGTGCACCCGAGCCCGTCCGAGGTGACCAACGCCGGGCGGGCCGTGCTCGCCGCGCACCCGGACTCCACCGGCAGCCTGGGCATCGCGATCAGCGAGGCCGTGGAGATGGCCGCCATCGACCCGGACACCAGGTACGCCCTCGGCAGCGTGCTCAACCACGTGCTGCTGCACCAGACGGTCATCGGCGAGGAAGCGATCAAGCAGCTCGCGCAGGCCGGCGACACACCCGACGTGATCGTCGGCTGCACCGGCGGCGGGTCCAACTTCGGCGGGCTGGCGTTCCCGTTCCTCCGGGAGAAGCTGGCCGGCCGGATGAACCCCGTGATCCGTGCGGTCGAGCCTGCGGCCTGCCCGTCGTTCACCCGCGGCGTGTACGCCTACGACTTCGGCGACACCGCGGGCATGACCCCGCTGCTGAAGATGCACACGCTCGGGCACGAGTTCATCCCGGACCCGATCCACGCGGGCGGGCTGCGCTACCACGGCATGTCGCCGCTGCTGTCGCACATCTACGAACTGGGGCTGATCGAGGCCGTGGCCAAGCCGCAGTCGGAGTGCTTCGCCGCCGGGCTGCGGTTCGCGCGGACCGAGGGGATCGTGCCCGCACCCGAGCCCACGCACGCGGTGGCGGCCTGCATCGAGGAGGCGCTGCGCTGCAAGGAGACCGGTGAGGAGAAGGTCATCCTCACCGCCCTGTGCGGGCACGGGCTGCTGGACCTGCAGGCGTACGGCGACTACCTGGCCGGCGAGCTGAAGGACTTCGAGCTCCCGGAGCAGCAGCTCGAGGCGGCGCTGGCCGGCCTGCCCGCCGGGGTGTGAGCTAGTACATGCAGCAACCGGCGGCTGCCGCGCTGCGGCGGCTCAGCCAGGGAGCCGTGGTGTTGAGCTGCTACGGGCTGGCTTCGATGGTGATCCTCGTGGTCCTGGGCGCGGTCACCACCGGTCTTCACACGTTCGCCAGGACGGCGGCCGTGCTCGTGGTCGTCGGGTTAATAGTCATGGGCGTGGCCGCCGCCGGGAACCGCCGGGCCCGCAGGGCGCTGCTCGCGGCGCGGCCCGACCTGGCGGCTACCGTGCGCCCGGAGCGGTATCTGCCGGGCAACGGCCTGGCGGTGTTCGTCTATGTACCGTTCCTTCTGCTCGGCGTGTGCCTGGGTGCGACCGTCCGGGAGGCAATGCACTTCCACGGCGGGATATACGGCTTCATCGTGGCGACGATCTTCTTCGCGCTCTTCTCGGCGCGGGCCGAGGTGAGCTATGACCGTAGCTGCCGCGCGCCGTACCGGGGCTTCCTGATGCACGCGGCCCAGGCCGGCGGCTGACCTCTGGCCGGGCGCTACCCTGGTGCCCGCGATCCTGAATACTGAAAGGGCGTCCGTCATGGCGTTGTTCCGCTCCCGCGATGACACCATGCTGGTGAGCCTGACCAAGGGCGTACGGCTGACCCTGCCCGCCGATCCCGGGCCGGACCGGATGCTCGACGCCTGCCGGCAGTATCGCCCCGAGGCCAAGCCCCACCCGAAGAACCCCGGCACGATCTACGCGGACGGAGGCCACTTCTGCCTGCACCCGGCGACCGCCATCAGCCCGGAAACAGGTAACCGGGCGGGCCTGCCGGCCGACATCACGTGCGCGTTCTTCACCGACTGGGACGGAGCGGAGTGGGGCAAGAGCCAGCGGGACAGGCGGCAAATCGACCGGGAGTACATCGATAGGTCGAAGTACCTCCTGGGTGGCCTGGCGGCACGATTCGGCGGATTGTGGTACCCGCACCCGGACGAGGTGACGCAGCCGCTGCGGGCCTATGTGTTCACTGTCCGCGAGATAGACGCGGCCGGCCTGCTCAGCGTGGCATCGCGGTACGCGCCAGCGCTGGCGCTGGGAGACCCGCGCTCCGACAACGTGATCACGTTGCTCGGCGGCGGCACGGTGGCGCAGGTACGGTACTGGCCGCCGCTTCCGGCGGCGATGCCCAAGTCGGCGCTGGCCCTTGGGCCGGGAGCGCCCGAGGTGCTGGACCCGTCCTGGACGTTCGAAGACACCTCGCTGATCACCGTGGACGCCGGGCAGGCGGCCCAGGGGGCGGACCCGGAGGTGGCCCGCGCGGTGGGGGCCATGGGCCTGGGCCTGGCGGCCGAGACCGGCGGGGTGTGCGTGGACATCTTCGGCTTCCGCGTCCGCGACCCCGCCGACCTGATCATCCGCGCGGGATAGACGCTCAGAAGATGCTGTCCCACACCTTCGCGACGGAGTGGCCGACGTCCTTGCCCACGTTCGCGATGTCCTGACCGGTCTCGGCCCCACTGTGACCTATGCCGTCGAGCACGCCGCCGACGACGCCGTCCTTGTGGATGTCGGCGCTCCAGTTCTCCTGGAACAGGTGGGTGGCGAAGTCCCCCACGCCCACGGCAATGATGCCGCCGGCCAGGACGCCTCCCGCGGCGGCCACGGCGCCGCCGACCGCGAGACCGCCGACGGCGAGACCGCTGACGACCTCGGTTCCGGCGAGCGCACCGCCCACCGCACCACCGACGAACGCGCCCGCCGTGAGCGAACCGACGTTCGCTGCGAGCTGCTCGGGGATTGCCACGTCCAGCGACTGGCCGTCGGCCTCCGCGCCCTTGACGCCGAGGTATGTCCCGCCGACCGTGGCCAGTATGTCGAGTACCGGGATGTCCTTGCCGAAGTCGGTCAGCTTGGAAAGTATGCCGTCCGCGCCATCCGCGCCGTCGCCGGCATCGGGATCGGGCACAGTCGTCGTCTTGGCATCACTGTTGCCCCGGAGCTTGGAAAGGCCCTCGTTCACGACCTTTGTGACGTCGCTGACGCGCGTGTCGAGTACCGAGAAGACCGCGTTGTTGATCTTGTCAGCCGCCTGCACAGCCCGGCTGTCGGAAATGGCCGAGGACATGTTCGACTTGAGGTCGCTCAGCAGGTTGTCGGGTATCACGGTGTTTTCGCCGAGGTCCTTGCGCAGCTTGAGGATCGCGTCCCTGGCCGACGAGAGCGAGGTTCTGGCGTCGTCCAGCTTCTCCCCGGCCACCCTGGACCACGCCGCCGGGGTCGCCACGAGGTCACCGAGCAGGTCGCCCACGGTGACGTCGTCACCGGGGTTCATCCCCTGCGGGCCGTCACCGGCGGGGACGCTCTTGGTGCCGCTGGTCTTGGGCGAGACGATCTGCTCGCCGGTCTGCGCAAGGGCGCCCGCGGCCGTGCTCCGGGCCTGCTGGGCCTGTTGCATGATGTCCGTGTAGTACGTCTGGTACCAGTTTCCCCACTCTTGCGCTTCTTTTTCTGTGGTGCTGGTAGTCGGGCCAATGAACACCGAAGGCGCGCCATTCGCGCCGATCGTCACCCCGTGCTGCTTCGCAGCGCTTGCCGCCATTTCGAGTTCTGACTCGAGCATCGACAGGCTGACCGCAAGCCAGTCCACGATCTGGCCGACCTGGTCGGTGGCCAGTCCGAGTGCCCGGGAGGTCTGCGAATCCTTGCTCCAGGATGCCTTGAACGACGACGCCGCGTCGCCCTGCCAGCCCGCCCCGTTCACGAGCTGGCCGACCTGCCCATCGAGCGCGTCCGCCACCGCGTCCATCTTGGGCGCGTACCCGTACAGGGTCCCGGCCAGGGCCGCGAGGCCGCGGATGTTGCCGCCCACCCAGTTGTAGGAGAACGGAGCGAGCGGCTTGAGCCCGAGAGCGGCAACCACCGGGGTCACACCTGCCCTTGAATGCCGATGTCGTGGATGAGCTGGATGTTGCTTTCCTCGCTGCGCTCATAGTTGTCGTGGGCGGCCGACAGCTTGGCGCCGTGGTTGGCGATCACCGCCGCCATCTGCTGGTGCAGGGCGCCCAGCAATTTGACGGCGGCGTCCATGGCCGCGTCGACGTCACCGCCGCCACCATCCGGCACGGCAGGACCCCCGTTCGGCATGATCGCCTCGAACGTGTCCGACTGCTTGTTGAAGACCGTCGCCGTATCGGCCAGTTCAGTCAGAGTTACCTGAAATCCGCCAGCACCCACCCCGGACTCCTCGCGTGCGTTCCTCTAATTGACATGAATCCCGCCGATATGCCGCCCAAGCTATCGCAAACCACCACGCTTCGGCCCGGACGGCGCACATAAAAGGCCGGGAAAAGGCTGGGCCTGCGCGCGGCGGTGCGCGCCCGCCGACGGGGTGCCCGCCCGGGAGCTGCCGGGAGCCTGCCAGGCCGGCCGCGCGCCGGACCGTGGCCGTTCTGTCGGCGGCCGCCAGTATGGTCGGTGACATGACCCCTCATTCCGGCACGGTTGGCGGTGGCCAGGCCCTGGCGGAGGACCTGGAGCAGTACCGCCGTGAACTGACCGGCTACTGCTACCGGATGCTCGGGTCGGTGTTCGACGCCGAGGACGCGGTACAGGAGACGATGGTCCGCGGCTGGCGCGGCTTCGAGGGCTTCGAGGGCCGGTCGGCCACGCGGTCGTGGCTGTACCGGATCGCGACCAACGTGTGCCTCGACATGCTGCGCGGCAGCCAGCGCCGGGCCAGGCCGATGGACATGGGGCCGTCCCGGGCCAGCGACTCGTTCACCGGCGCGACGCTGCCAGACCACACCTGGCTGCAGCCGGTCCCGGACACCCGGGTGCTGCCGGAAAGCGGCGACCCGGCCGAGCTCGCGGCGTCGAAGGAGAGCGTCCGCCTGGCGTTCGTCGCCGCACTGCAGTACCTGCCCGCCCGGCAGCGGGCCGTGCTGATCCTGCGCGAGGTGCTGCGCTGGCAGGCGGCCGAGGTCGCCGACCTGCTCGACACCAGCGTCGCCTCGGTGAACAGCGCGCTGCAGCGGGCACGCGCCACCATGTCCGAACGCGACATCGACGAGCCCGTCCCCGACGTGGCCAGCGGAGGCCAGCGGGCGCTGCTCGCCCGCTACGTGGACGCATTCGAGCGCTACGACATCACGTCCCTGGTGTCGCTGCTGCACGAGGACGCCGTGATGACCATGCCGCCATACGACTTCTGGCTGCGCGGGCCCGCCGAGATGGAAAGGTTCTTCCTTGGTCCGGGCGAGCACTGCCGTGGCGCGCGCCTGGTCGCCACCGGGGCCAACGGGTGCGCGGCGTTCGGGTCCTACGTCCCGGCCGCGGGCGGCGGGCACGAGCCGTGGGCGGTCCAGATCATCGAGACCTGCGGGGACCGGATCACCGGGCACCACAACTTCATCGACGCCGGGCTGTTCGCGGCGTTCGGCCTCCCGGCCCGGCTGCCGTAGGCCCGCCGCCTGCCACAGGCCCGCCCGGCTGCCACAGGCCCGCGGGTTCCGGTACGCTCCGGTCCCAGACCGCCCAGGCCCGCGTTGCGGAGGTGCCACGGCATGGCCACACCGTCGGGCCAATCGGCCCTGCCAGACCCGGGCAAGCCGGCCGGCACCAGCCTGCTGCCGAGCATCCGCCACATCGTCGTGCTGATGATGGAGAACCACTCCTACGACAACTACCTCGGCACGCTCGCCGGACGCGGTGACGGGCTGCCGTTGGGCCCGGACGGCACGCCGGACGCGACCAACACCGGCCTCGACGGGAAGCCGGTGGCCCTGCACCACGCCTCCGGCCCGGTCCAGGAGCGCCACTCGCCCACCCAGAGCTGGCACGCGAGCCACATCCAGTTCGACGACGGCCGCTGCGACGGGTTCGTGCGCAGCGTCCAGGTCACCGTGCCCAAGGCCGACGCCGCCGAGCCGATGGCCTACTGGTCCGGAGCCGACCTGCCGTTCTACCACGGCCTGGCCGAGACGTTCCCGGTCGCCGACCGGTGGTTCTGCTCCTGCCTGGGACCGACGTTCCCGAACCGCCGCTTCCTGATCTCCGGCACCGCGCACGGGCTGATCGACGACCTGCCGTTCTGCATGGTCGACTACCCGCCGGCCGGCACGATCTTCGACCTGCTGGACCAGTACGGCCTCTCCTGGGTGAACTACCACAACGTCTCCCCGATCAAGATCCTGCTCACCCGGCTGCTCGGCAGGCCCGGGCTGGTCGCTGCGCGGCGGCTGCTGTCGCTCGCCCGGTGGGTGCCGCCGCTCGTGAACGTGGTCAAGGGCAACAAGACGTTCACCGCCGACCTCTACCCGCTCGGGCTGCTGAACTGCCTGCGCCACCTCAGGGCGGCCAAGCGGTTTTTCACCGACGCCGACAACGGGACGCTCCCGGCGTTCAGCATCGTCGATCCCGACTTTGGCAGCTTCTCCGAGGAGAACCCGCAGGACATCCGCAAGGGCGAGAGCTTCGCCGCCGAGGTGATCCGGCGCGTCATGCACGGCAAGGGCTGGCAGCACACGCTGCTGATCTGGCTCTACGACGAGCACGGCGGCTACTACGACCACGTCCCGCCGCCGGCCGCTCCGCCGCCCGACGACATCGAAGGGCGCAGCGTCCTGTACATGCCGGCCTGGCTCCGGGCCTGCCTGCGGCCGTTCTTCGGCACCTACATCGCCGAGATCGAGGCCGTCGACGCCGGTCCCCGCGGCTTCGGCCGCTATGGGTTCCGGGTGCCCGCGGTGATCGTCTCGCCCCACGCCAGGCCCGGCTACGTGTGCAGCGAGGTCCTCGATCACACCTCGGTGCTGAGGCTCGTCGAGGAGACGTGGAACCTGCCGCCGCTGACCCGCCGGGACGCCGCGGCGGCCACACCGCTGGCCGCGCTCGACCTGGACGGCCCGCCCGCGTTCCTGGACCCGCCGGAGCTGCCCGCACCGAGCCTGCCGTGGGGCTCCTGGTAGCCGCGCGGCCCCGGGCCCGGGCTCTAGCGGGCCCGGGCTCCAGCCGGCTCGGGCTCTAGCTGGGCTCGGTCGCGGCGAGCCATGGGCCGGCCGCGTCGAGGAGACCCCCGGGCCGGTCGAGCGTGATGCTGTGCCCGCAGTCCGGCACGACGGCGAGGCTGACGTGCGGGTTGCCGACCACCATCCGGCCGGCGGTCTCCGGAACGAGGATTTCGCTGGCGTCGCCGCGCACCAGCAGCACCGGGCAGCCCAGCGAGTTCCAGGCCGCCCAGCGCTGGTCCGGGCTGAGGCCGTCGCCGATCGCGCCGAGATCGCGCAGCGCCTTGTCCCACTTGTAGGTGAGCGTGCCGTCGGGCAGCGGCCGCAGGTTGTGCGAGACGCGGTGCCGGAGCGACTCGTCCGTCGGGCGCGGGTTGCCGGCGCGCGCATGAGCGACGGCCTCGGCCTCGGACCCGAAGACGTCGTTGTCAACGAGGGCCGCCGCGACCTGCCGGCCGCCGGCCGGGGCGATCTCGGGCCCGATGTCGAGCACGACCAGGCGGCTGACCCGCTCCGGATGCGCTGCCGTGAACTGGTACGCCACGATGCCGCCCATCGACAGGCCCATCAGGGTGACCACCGGATGCTGCAGCGCGTCAAGGAAGCCGAGCAGGTCACCAAGCATCGCCGGGATGCCGTACCGCGGCGCCCATTCGGTGTCACCGTGGCCCCGCTGGTCCAGGGCGTAGACGTGGTAGCGGGCACTGAGCGCGGCCGCCGTGTGATCCCAGGTATGGGCGTGGCCGGTGAGCCCGTGCAGCATGACCAGCGGCGGGCCGTCGCCACCCCAGTCCAGGTAGTGGAACTTCAGCCCGTTGATCTCGAGGTGGCGTGACGTGGGGAGCGCTGCAGCCATGCACCCAGGCTAAACCGAGCCCAACGGCATCGGCCAACCATTGACAATGCGACAACAGTGCATCAACATCAGTCATTAACGGTCATCATCGTTCGAATTCCGGACCCGGCGGATCGGAGCGGGACATGCTGCCCACGCAGCGCCGCCAGGCCATCCTGGCCCAGGTCAGGGAGCAGGCCGCGGTCTCGGCCGAGGACCTTTCCCGGGAGTTCGCCGTGTCCGTCGAGACCATCAGGCGGGATCTGCGCAGGCTGCAGCGCGCCGGGCTGCTGGAGCGCGTCTATGGCGGCGCGGCGCGGCCGTCGGGCCGGTCCAGCGAGGGCAGCTTCGCCGCCAGGAGCGGCCGGCACACCGAGCGCAAGCGGGCCATCGCCGCCCTGGCCGCGTCGCTGGTGGAGCCCGAGGAGACGATCGTCATCGACATCGGCACGACCGCGCTCGAGGTGACGCGCGCACTGCCGGCCAGCTTCCGCGGACGGGTGCTGACCAACTCGGTGCCGGCGGCGATGGAGCTGTCCGGGCGCGCCGACATCGAGGTGCTGCTGTCCGGCGGCCAGGTCCGGCCGGGCGACGGCGCCTGCTCCGGCGCCCACGCCGAGGCGTTCTTCGCCGAGTTCTATGCCGACCGGGCGTTCCTCGGCTCGGGCGGCGTGCACCCTGTGGCTGGGCTCACCGACTACTACCCGGCCGAGGTCGTGGTGCGGCGCACGATCGTCGCGCACACCGCCAAGAACTACGTGCTCGCCGACTCGAGCAAGCTCGGCGTGATCGCCGTGCGCAGGGTCTGCGAGCTCAGCCAGCTCACGGCCATCCTCACCGACGACGCGGAGAACCACGCCGCCGCCGAGGCCCTGGCTGCCGAGGAGGTCCCGCTGATGCGGGCCGCCGTCGCCGGGCGGCAGCTGCCCGCCGCCGGATAACCCAACACCACGAGGGGAGACGCGAAAGTGGCAACGGTCACCCAGCACGACGATGACGAACTGCTGCCTAATTTCGGTTACAAGCAGCAGTTCGTCCGCTCGCTCCGCCACTTCGAGTCTTTCGCGGTGGCTTTCTCATTCATCTCGATCACCACGGGCATCTTCACGACCTACGGCTTCGCGCTGACGACCGGAGGGCCGCGGGCGATCTGGACCTGGCTGATCGTCGCTGCGGGCCAGTCGCTGGTTGCGCTGGTCTACGGCTCGCTGGCCGCCCGGGTGCCGCTGTCCGGCTACTCCTATCAGTGGGCGTCCCGGCTCTCCAACGCGCATGTCGGCTGGTGGCTCGGCTGGATGTCGTTCGCGTTCCTGACCATCGTCACGGTGTCGGTGGACTACGGGTTCGTCCAGGTCGCGTTCCAGCCGCTGATCGGCGAGGTCTACACGCCGACCAGCGCGGCGCTGGAGACCCTCGTGGTCCTGGCCGCCCAGGCCGCGCTGATCATCTGGTCCACCAGGATCACCACGCGGGTCAACAATGCCGCGGTCGCGACCGAGGTGATCGGGATCTTGGGGCTGACCGTGCTGCTGATCATCGTGGCCGCGATACGCGGGCTCGGCCACTGGTCGAACCTGGGCTCCACCGGGGTGGTGCCGTCGGTCGGCTACTACCACTGGCTGGGCCCGTTCATGCTGGCCACGCTGCTCGGCGCGTACACGATCGTCGGGTTCGAGTCCGCCAGCAACCTGGCCGAGGAGACGCAAGAGCCGCACCGGACGATCCCCCGGGCGATGATCCGCGCCGTGCTGCTGTCCGGGGCGGTCGGGATGGTGTTCCTGATCGCGCTCAGCTACGCCACCAGCTCGGTCAAAGCCGCGAGCGCGAGCAGCGCGCCGGTCGCGTTCATCGTCAACGACGTGCTCGGCGGCGTGGTGCAGAAGATCTTCCTGATCTTCGTCTGCGTCTCGATCTTCGCCTGCGGCATGGTGATCATGGTGACGAACAGCCGGATGATCTGGTCCATGGCCAGGGACAAGCGGCTGCCCGGGCACCAGCTCTGGAGCCAGGTGCCCCGGGCGACCGGCGGCCCGACCTGGGCGACGATCCTGGCCGCGGTCCTCGGCGCGCTGATCACGCTGGTATTGCGGACGAACACCACAGCCCTGGAAACCCTGTTCACCGCGTCCACGATCATGCCTGCCCTGCTGTACGCGTCCACGGTCCTGCTGTACGTGTTCGTCGGCCGCCGACGGCGCGGGGCCGAGGACCACTTCTCGCTAGGCCGCTGGGAAATCCCGGTCATCGCCGGCGCCCTGATCTGGCTGGCCTACGAGCTGATCATCCTGATCGGCCCGGCGGAATTCCGTCACGCGCAGTACTACGTGCTCGGCGCCCTGGGCCTCGGCCTGGTGTTCTACATCGTGCAGTGGATCACGGAGCCGAAGGCGATGCGGACCGAACCGGGGACGCACGGCGCGGAGCTGCGCTGAGCCGGTGCGCATCCTCGCGATCGACCAGGGCACCTCGGCGACCAAGGCGGTGCTCGTCGGGCCGGGACAGGAGGTCCTCGGCAGCGCCGAGGTGCCGGTCCGGGTACGCGCGGTGGGCGGCGACGGCGTGGAGGCGGACCCCGAGGAGCTGTACGCCTCGGTGGTCGCGGCCGGCCAGCAGGCGCTCGCCGCGGCGCGGACCAGCGCGGACGCCGTCGCGCTCGCCAACCAGGGCGAGACTGTGCTGGCCTGGGATCGGCGGACCGGCCGCCCGCTGACCCAGGCGATCGTCTGGCAGGACCGGCGGTCCGCCAGGGTGTGCCAGCGCCTGGCCGGATCCGCGGAGCGGCTGACCGAGATCACCGGGCTGCCGCTGGACCCCTACTTCGCGGCGCCGAAGATGACCTGGCTCCGGGAGAACCTCGAACCCGGTGGCGTGATCACCACCACCGACACCTGGCTGCTGGCCCGCCTCGGCGCGGACTACGTCACGGACGCGGCCACCGCGTCCCGGACGCTGCTGCTCGACCTGGACGCGGCCGAGTGGTCGGCGGAGGCATGCGCCGCGTTCGGCGTGGATCCCGGCGCGCTGCCCCGGGTCGCCGATTGCGCCGGGGTCGCGGGTGAGACCACGGCGTTCGGCTCCGCGATGCCCGTCGCCGGGCTCGCGGTCGACCAGCAGGCGGCGCTGCTCGCCGAGCGCTGCTTCGACGCCGGACAGGCCAAGTGCACCTACGGAACCGGTGCGTTCCTGCTGGCCACCACGGGGGCCAGGGCCGTCCGCTCCAGGGGCGGACTGTCATCCTCGGTTGCCTGGCGACTTGCCGGAACGCCGAGCTACTGCCTGGACGGGCAGGTCTATACGGCCGGTGCCGCCGTCCGCTGGCTCGGCGACGTCGGGCTGCTGGCCGGCGCGGCGGAACTTGATGCGGAGGGCGGCTCGGTGCCGGACAGCGGCGGCGTGCTCTTCGTGCCCGCGCTGGCCGGGCTCGGCGCGCCGCAGTGGCGGCCGGACGCCCGCGGGGCGTTCCTCGGGCTCGGCCTGGGCACCACCCGGGCGCACCTGATCCGCGCCGTGATCGACGGGCTCGCGGCGTCGGTCGCGCTGCTGGCCGGAACCGTCGCCGCCGACCTCGGCAGCCCGCTCACCGCGCTGCGGGTGGACGGCGGGCTGACCCGGTCGCGGGTGCTTCTGCAGGCCCAGGCCGACCTGCTGCAGCTGCCGGTGGAGGTTTACGAGGTGCCGGACGCGACCGCGCTCGGTGTGGCGGCGCTGGCCCGGCTGGGCACCGGGGAGGCGTCCAGCGTGACCGAGGCGGTCGGCCCGGCGGATGCCCAGACCGTGATCGAGCCGCGAATCGGAGCGGCTGAGGCGGCCGAGCGGCTGGCGGCGTTCGGCGCCGGGCTGCAAGCGGTCCTGGCGGCGTCGCGGTGACCGCCGGCCCAGACCCCGAGCCCGCCGACGTCGTCGTGATCGGGGCCGGGGTGGTCGGCGCCGCGATCGCCCGCGAGCTGTCGCGGTACCAGCTCACCGTCGTCCTGGCCGATGCGGCGAACGACGTCGGCACCGGAACGACCAAGGCAAACACGGCGATCCTGCACACCGGGTTCGACGCGACGCCCGGCAGCCTGGAGAGCCGCCTGCTGCGCCGCGGCAACGCCCTGCTCACGGACTACGCACGCCGGGCCGGGATCCCGGTCGAGCGCACCGGAGCGCTGCTGGTGGCCTGGACCGCCGAGCAGAAGCGTGCGCTGCCGTCGATCAAGGAGCGAGCCGAGAAGAACGGATACGGCGCGGTCCGCCAGATCCCGGTGGCCGAGCTCTACCAGCGGGAGCCGCATCTGGGACCCGGCGCGCTGGCCGCCCTGGAGATTCCGGACGAGAGCGTGATCTGCCCGTGGACCACGCCGCTGGCCTACGCCACCGAGGCGGTGCAGGCCGGAGTACGGCTGATGCTCGGCACCCGGGTGACCGGCGCGCAGGCCCGGGGCGGGCCGGGCGGGGCGCAAACGGGCCACGTCCTGCTGACCACGCGCGGCACGCTACGGGCCCGGTGGGTGGTCAACGCGGCCGGCCTGCACAGCGACCGGGTCGACGCGATGCTCGGCGGCGACGGCGGGTTCACGATCCGCCCCCGCCGGGGCGAGCTGGTCGTGTTCGATAAGCTCGCGCGGCCGCTGATCGGCTCGATCCTGCTGCCGGTGCCGACAGCGCAGAGCAAGGGCGTGCTGGTAGCCCCGACCGTGTACGGCAACGTGCTGCTCGGGCCCACCGCGCAGGACATCGACGACCGCGGCGACACCGCGACGACCGCGGACGGGCTGGCCTCGCTCACCGAGGCCGGCCGCAGGATCGTGCCGCGGCTGGTCGACGAGGAGGTCACCGCGAGCTACGCGGGCCTGCGCGCCGCGACCGAGCACCGGGACTACCAGATCCGGGTGGATGCCACCCGCCGCTACGCCTGCGCGGCCGGCATCAGATCGACCGGGCTGTCTGCGTCACTCGGCATCGCCGAGCACCTGGCCGGGCTCATGGACTCCGCCGGGCTGCCGCTGCGCCCGCGCAACGGCTCGGTAGCCCCGCCGCTCATGCCCTACATCGGCCAGGCAGGCACCCGGCCCTATCAGAACGCGGCCATGATCGCGGCCGACCCCGACTACGGCCGGATCGTCTGCCACTGCGAACGGGTCACCCGGGGCGAGATCAGGGACGCGCTCGCGAGCACCGTGCCGCCCGCCGACCTGGACGGGCTGCGGCGCCGGACCCGGGCGCAGAACGGCCGGTGCCAGGGGTTCTACTGCGCCGCCACGGTGGCCGCGCTGATGGCCGAGCTGCCACCGGGAGGCCCGGCCGCTGCCGCCGGGCAGCAGGTCACTGCGGGCAACCGGGCATGAACGTCGACGTGCTGATCGTGGGGGCCGGCCCGGCTGGCCTTGCCGCAGCGGCCGAGCTGCGGCGGCTCGGCGCCGGGCAGGTGCTTGTGGCAGACCGGGAGCAGCAGCCGGGCGGGGTCCCACGGCACAGCGCGCATACCGGCTACGGGATGCGCGACCTGCACCGGGTGCTCACCGGGCCGGCCTACGCCCGGCGCTACGCCGCCGCGGCCGCCGCGGCGGGTGCCGAAATCCGGACCGGCACCACGGTGACCGGCTGGGCCGGGAACGGCCGCGCGACGCTGACCAGCTCCAGCGGGATCGAGACCGTGTCGGCCCGGGCCGTGCTGCTGGCCACCGGCTGCCGGGAACGGCCGCGCCCGGCCCGGCTGGTCCCCGGTGACCGGCCGGCCGGCGTGATGACCACCGGCGAGCTGCAGCAGCGCGTCTACCTGCACGGCGAGCGGCTGCCCGGCCGGGCGCTCGTCGTCGGGGCCGAGCACGTGAGCTTCTCGGCGATGGTGACGCTGGCGCACGCGGGCGCCGACGTGGTGGCGCTGGTCACGGAGCTGCCCCGGCAGCAGAGCTACGCCGCGTTCGCGCTCGGCGCGCTGGCGCGCTGGCGGGTGCCGGTGTGGACGTCGACCGTGCTGCGCCGGGTGGACGGCCGGGACCGGCTGACCGCGGTAGACGTGGCCGACGTGCGCACCGGCGCGGTCCGCCGGGTCGAGTGCGGCACGCTGGTGTTCACCGGGGACTGGATTCCCGACCACGAACTGGCACGGGCCGCCGGGATCACGATCGACCCGGGTACCCGCGGCCCGGAGGTGGACACCAGCCTGGAGACGTCGGCCCGTAACGTGTTCGCCGCGGGCAACCTGGTGCACGCCGCCGAGATCGCGGACGTCGCCGCCCTCGACGGCATTCACGCCGCCCGGCAGATCGCCGCCGCGCTGCGTTGCCGCGAACCCGCGGCCACGCCGGAGGCACCGGACCACGCCAGCGAACTGGCCGCGCACCGGGTGCCGCTCACCGCCGAGCCGCCGCTGGCCTGGATCTCTCCGAACGCCATCCGGTTCGCGACACCAGCGGACGCCGCGCCGGTCCCCCCGCCCCGCGGCCGCTTCCTCCTGCGCAGCCAGGTGTTCCAGCACCGGGCCGCGCTCGAGGTGCGTCAGGGTGACCGTGTCCTGGCCAGGCAGCGGGCACGCCTGATCCCCGGGCGCCCGGTCCATCTGGATGCGGCCTGGCTGGCCAGGGTCCGTCCGTCCGACGGCCCGGTGCTCGTGGCGCTGGCTTACGGCTGAGGAGCCCCCGCACGCCACCGGTGCCTGCTTGAACGTGTTCAAAATCACGCCAGGCCGCCTGGATTCCGGCACTAGGTACGAGCAGACTTGAACATGTTCAAGAAGCGTCAAAGTGCCCCCGGGAGGAGCCGTGAACATCGTCTTCGCCTACCTCATCTACCTGCTGATCAGCGTCGGGCTCACCGTCATCGTTGGCCGTGCGCTGTCCCGCAGCGGACGGGAGTTCCTGCTGGAGGTGTTTGACGGGAACACCGGCCTTGCCGAGGCCGTCAACCGGCTGCTCGTGGTCGGCTTCTACCTGCTAAACCTCGGCTTCGTGACCCTGACCATGCAGACATCCGGAAACATCGACGGCGCCCGGCAGGGCATGCAGCTGCTCTCGGTCAAGATCGGAGAGGTCCTCCTGGTCCTCGGCGCGCTGCATTTCGCCAACCTTGCGATATTCGCCAGGGTCCGCAGCCGGGCTCAGGCCAGGGACCTGCTGATGCACCGGGACCACGCCCTACAGTGACCTGTGTGGCTGACCCCGCCCTCACGCCCCGGGCCCAGCAGACCAGGGGTGCCATCATCGAAGCCGCGCTGGAACTGTTCCGCTCCCGCGGGTACGAGGCGACCACGATGCGGGCGATCGCGGAGCGGGCCGGGGTCTCCACCGGCAATGCCTACTACTACTTCGATTCCAAGGAAGAACTGATCCAGGAGTTCTACGCGCGCAGCCACACCGAGCACCTCACCGCCAGCCGCGCCGTGCTTGATCACGAACGCGACTTCACCACCCGCCTGCGCGGAACGCTGCGCGCGCTGATCGATGTGCAGGCTCCGTACCACGCCTTCGCCGCCACGTTCTACAAGCACGCCGCGGAGCCGAGCAGCCCGCTCAGCCCGTTCAGCAGCCGGTCGAGCCCGACCCGGGAGGCGGCCATCGCCCTGTACCGGGAGGTGATCGAGGGCTCGAACGTGCGGGTGAGCGCTGACCTGGCCGACCGGCTTCCCGAACTCCTCTGGCTCGCCTCGATGGGCGTCATCCTGTACTGGGTGCACGACACCTCGGCGGGCTGCGCCAAGACCTACCGGCTGATAGACGCCGCGGTGCCGGTGATCGGGCGGCTCGTGGCCGCCTCCCGGATCCCGGTATTGCGGGGCGCCCTGCGCGACGTCACCGCGATCATCGACGACTTGCGCAGCTGACCGGCCGCCATCCGCGCCCCGGTGGATCTCACCGGAACGCGCACCCGGCGGCGGTCGCCGACCACCTGGTCCTGATCATGGAAGGCGTGTACGGCTCGGCCCAGGCCCTCGGCGCCGAGGGGCCCGCCCGGCGGGCACGGGCCCTCGCCGGGATGCTGCTGCCGGAGGCCTAACCAGGGACGCAAGCCTGTCGCTACCCTCGACCCAGCAGGGCCAGGAAGGCCCGCACTTCAGGCAGGGGGTCCCGGATGCCGGACCAGCAGGCCACCGAGCGCGGCGCATCCATCGACCGGGAACGACTGGCCCGGCTGATCGACCGGGAGCGGGCGACATACGCCGGGCGCCATCCCGCCTCGCGGGCAGCGTTCGCCGCGGGGGGCGCGAACCTGCTCGGCGGCGTGCCGATGACCTGGATGCGGATGTGGCCGGGCGGCTTCCCGCTCTACCTGGCCAGCGCGCACGGCGCCCGGCTGACCGACATCGACGGTCACGAGCTCATCGACTTCTGCCTCGGCGACACCGGCGCGATGGCCGGGCACTCCCCCGCGCCCGTGCAGGCGGCCGTGGCCCGTCAGTATGCCGTGGTGGGCGGGGCGACCACGATGCTGCCGACCCAAGATGCCGCCTGGGTGGCGGCCGATCTGACGCGGCGGTTCGGGCCGACGCACTGGAGCTTCACGCTCACCGCCACCGATGCCAACCGGTGGGCGATCCGGCTGGCTCGGCAACTCACCCGGCGGCCCAAGATCCTTGTCTTCTCGTACTGCTACCACGGCAGCGTGGACGAGTCGTTCATCGTGCTGGGACCGGACGGGCCGCAATCCCGGCCGGGCAACGTCGGCGCACCGGTCGACCCCAGCGAGACCACGCGGGTGGTCGAGTTCAACGACCTGGCCGCCCTGGAACGCGAGCTCGCCGCGGGTGACGTGGCCGTGGTGCTGATGGAGCCAGCGCTGACCAACATCGGGATCGTGCTGCCCCAGCCCGGGTACCTGGACGCGGTCCGCGAGCTGACCCGGAGCACGAGCACCCTGCTGATCAACGACGAGACGCACACGTTCAGCGCGGGTCCCGGTGGCTGCACCCGCGCCTGGAACCTGGACCCGGACATCATCACGATCGGCAAGTCGATCGCCGGCGGCATTCCGGCCGGCGCCTTCGGCCTGGCCGCCGACCTTGCTGACCGGATCCTGCACGACGAGTCGGCGGACATCGAGGACACCGGCGGCGTGGGCGGGACGCTGGCGGGCAACGCGCTGTCGGTGGCCGCGATGCGCGCCGCGCTCGAGCGGGTGCTGACCGATGCCGCCTTTACCACGATGATCTCGCTGGCGGACCGGTACACGGCCGGCGTGCGCGACGTCATCGAGAGCCACGCCCTGCCCTGGAACATCGTGCAGCTCGGCGCCCGCGCGGAGTACCGGTTCTGCCCGCAGCCGCCACGCACCGGCGGCGAGTCCGACGCCGCCGCCGACCTGCAGCTCGACGAGTACCTGCACCTCTACACCGTCAACCGCGGGGTGCTGATGACCCCGTTCCACAACATGGCGCTGATGTGCCCGTCCACCACCGAAGCCGACGTGGACACGCACACCCAGATCTTCGCGGCAGCCGCCGACGCACTGCTGGCCTGAACGCCGGGGCTGCTCGCCGGAACGGGCTGCCGCGGCCGCCGTCAGCCCGCTGCCGGGACGCTGGCCGGGGCCTGAGCTGGTGCGGGCCCGGTCGAGCCGCGGACCACCAGTTCCGGCTCGAACAGCAGCTCCTCGGCGTGCGCGACGTCCATCTCCATCTGGTTGACCAGCAACGCCACGGCTGCCTTGCCCATCGGCTCGATCGGCTGGCGGATCGTGGTCAGCGGCGGGTCGGTGCTGTTCAGCCACGCCGAATCGTCGTAGCCGACCACCGATACGTCGTCGGGCACCGTCAGGCCGACCCGGCGGACGGCCCTGATGGCGCCCAGCGCCAGGACGTCGCTGGCGCAGATGATGCCGGTGACTCCCTCGCGCAGCATCCTCGTAGTCGCGGCCTGGCCGCCCTCCAGGGAAAACAGCGCGTGCTCCACCGGCGCGGCGGCCAGGCGCGCCTGCTGAGCGTGCTCGGTGAATGCGGCCAGCTTGCGGCGCGACGGCATGTGGTCCTCTGGCCCGATCACCAGGCCGATCCGCTTGTGGCCGAGGGAGGCAAGGTGCCGGAACGCCTGGCCCGCCGCGGTGTGGTCGTCGGTCGCCACGTAGGGAAAATCCAGGCCGTCGACGGGAGCGTTGACCAGAACGACCGGGATCCGGCGGCTGCGCAGCAGGCGGTAATGGTCATGCGGCGCAGCAAGCTCGTGGTACTGGCCGCCGACGAATACCACCCCGGAGGCGTGCTGGTCGAGCAGCAGGTTGACGTAGTCGGCCTCGGACAGCCCTCCGGCCGTCTTGGTGCATAGCACTGGGGTGAAGCCCCGCTGAGCCAGCGCGCCACCGATGACCTCAGCAAACGCGGGAAAGATGGGGTTTGCCAGCTCGGGGAGCACGAGGCCGATCAGCCGGGAGCGCTGGCCGCGCAGCCGCGTCGGGCGCTCATATCCAAGGACATCCAGGGCGGTTAGCACGGCCTCCCTGGTGCCGTCGGACACGCCCGCCTTCCCGTTGAGCACCCGGCTCACGGTCGCCTCGCTGACCCCGACCTTCTTGGCCACCTCGGCGAGCCGCCGGGCAGGTGTTGGCGTCATGCCGCAACGATACGACATCCGCCCGCAAGACATTGCGCGAGCTGGATCACGAGAGCGGCCGCGCCTCAAGGCCAGCCCGAGCGGCGGCGCCGAGCCGTGCCAACCGCGTGTTTGCACGTGGCGAACGGTGGGGTGAGCGTCTGGCCCGTTGCCGCACACCCGGCAACGACGCTAGGGATATCCATAATGAAGTTGTATCCTTGCATATTTTCATCGAGATATTGCACCAAGATGTCCGTATCAGTATGTTGAGCCCAACCAGCGGCCCGCTCGGTCCCGGTGGGCTGCTGCCGCCGGACACCTCGGCCCGGCTGCGCTCCCCAGAACACGGCGCTTCGCGCCGAGGCCGGGCGCGATAGTTCGGGGTCGCGTGTCCCGGTCGGCAATGGTTGAGGGGCGGTGTTACCGTCAAGCCGTGGCCTATCCGTTGACTGCAGCACAGACGCACCTGGGTGAGCTCGTGGCCGAGGCGCGGCAAAGCCACCGTCCCGTCACCATCAGCGAGGGCGGCAAGCCGGTCGCCGCAGTGATCAACATCGATGACCTTGCGGATCTTCAGGACCGTGCTGCGCTGGCGGCGCATCTGGCGGACAAGGCCGCCGGGCGGAACGGCATAGGCCTCGATGAGCTGGATGCCGCGCTTGACCGGATCGACGCAGAGACCTTGTCGTGACCATGACCGTCGTCTCTCGGGAGACGGCGCTTCGTAACTTAGCCCGCATTCGCAGCGAGGATAAGGAACTGTTCACCCGCACGCGTCGAGCCGTTGCCTTGCTGGCTGAACAGCCGTATCCGGAGGATGCGGTCGCGTGGGGTGGCACAGGCGTTTACCGGTTGCATGCAGGCGACATCCGGGTCCTGTACGAGGTCGATGACGAGGCGGCAACGGTGTACATCGTCAACATCGGCATCATCTCCTGACCGGCAGGCCGGGAACGCACGGCCGTTTATCCGGTTTCGGGCTGGTATGAACACGACGTACCGTGTCTCCAGCGCTGACCGCCGGAGGGCCACATGACGCTAGGGCAGGGCCACGGGCCGGACCCGCTGCTGGATCACGTCAGGGCAGAGACCTATCTGCGGCTGCGGGCCGAGGCCGAGCTGCGGCGCGTGCTGGCGCTCCCGCGCGACGACGCAACGAACGACGACGACGAGGCCGAGGAACTGACGGCAGAGCACGGCCTGCGCCGGCACAGCGTGGTGGCCCAAGCGCTCGCCCAGGCAGGTGCCATCGGCCGGGGCGTCGCCGACTCGGTCACCGAGGAACTGGCGGCCGCCCTGTTCGCCCGATCACGGGTCGGTGGGAGTGACATGGCGGACGTGCTGCGGCCGGAGCGTCATGGCCAGCCAGCCCGCCCGCCAGCGGGCCCCTACCTCGCCGTTCCAGTGGGGATCACGCTCCCCGGCGGGCCGGGCAGCGGCCTGGCCGAAGTCCAGCTGTTCGCACTGGTCATCGCGCCGGACCGGGCAATCCTGACGACGGCGGGACGGCTGCGCAACCCCGCGCGCAAGCCCGTGCGCGGGCGGCGTTCTCACCACGCCGGGCTCCCGTTTGACGGTCCCGAGACGCCCACCGGCACCGACGACCGCGGGAACTCCTACACCATGTACGCGGATTCCAGCTCCAGCGACGGCGACGGGAACTGGACCTGCCTGCTCAGCCTTTCGCCGATCCCGCAGCCGGGGGCGCGATGGCTGGAGCTGACCATGAGCCCGGGCTCGCCACCGGTCCGCGTGGACCTGGCCAGCCATGGCGCCGGCGGCGGCCCGGCCCCCGGGCCCGCTGCCGCGGCCAGCCCGGCCGAGCGGATGGTCGACACGGTGGCGCACCGGCTGCTGCACGCCTCGCTGACCTATCCGGACGACGACGTTTCCTGGTACGACCTGTCGGAGATCGCGGACATCGTGACCGCGCTGGACGCGGTCGGGGCGCTGGGTGCCGCGCGTGGCGCTGTCGGCCGCCTCGTCACCCTGGCCGGCCGGCTCCGGGTGCGGATCCCGCCCGCGCTGAGTGCCGTGGCACAGCCGGCCGGGCTCCCGGCCGCATGGCAGAACATCCTCGAGAACCGCGACCGCGGCGACGGCCCGACTGGCCTCGCCTCAGCCGCCGCCGTGCTGCCGGAACTCGGCGGCACCAGGTTCGTGCTCGCCGGAATGCGCTCGGGCGCGGCGGGAGCCGTGCTTCAGGCGCTGGCCTGGGGTGTGCCGCAACCGCCACAGTTCACCTTCTTCACGGACGCGGCGAAACAATGGTCCTGGACCGCGCGCGACGACAAGGGCCGCTGGCACGTCGCAACCGAGGGCAGCGGAAGCTCCAGCGACCGCCATGCGGAGATGGAACTGGAGCTTGCCCCGGCCTTGCATCCGGATGCCAGGTCGCTCGAGGTGACGGTCACTGGGCCGTCCGGGCAGGTGTCGGCCACGGTGCCGCTGGACTGGTGGAGCGAGCAGTGAGCAATCCGGAACAGCCCGCAGCAGCCAGCCCGCCATGGTGGGCGTTGCTGCCACCCGCGCAGACGGGCGTGTCCTGCGGCGAGCACACCCACCAGCTTCACTGGATTGACGGCAGCCTGATCGCGCTCGACCACCCCGACGCGGAGGGCGAACGCGTCCTCGCCGCCCTGGGCGGCGACCGGTGCGAGTGCATAGACCTGGTCGAGTCCTGGGGTGCCCACGGCGATGACCTCGAGGTCCTGGCCATCGGGCCCCGTTCGGCCGCCGACAAGCTGACCATCGGCCCCGGCGAGATCGAGCAGCTGCAAGGCGGCGGCATGTGGCGGCCGCCGGCCCACGGCAGCGTCCTCTCCTTCGCACGGCTGCGGCCGCACGCGACGCTGCCGGCCAGGCTCCGCGCGCGGCTCACGCCGCACCGCGCCACGCAATCGCGCGTCAGCGCGTTCTTCTCCGGCAGTCACATCGCCGGATCTGGATCCGCTTTCGTGATCAGCGGGCCCCGCACGCCAGGTCAGCCTGAACGTGACGCCGAGCGGCGGGCCGGGCTCCTGTCGCTGCTCGCGCTCGGCGGCGAGTTCCAGTTCCGGCTCAGTGCCACGGTCGCCGCGGCGTGGGCCGACGGCGGCAGCCGCGCTGGCGACGCCGCCACGCGGCGCCCCGCCCTGGTCGCGGCGCTGGCCGGGCGGGTCGCGCCCGCCGCGGCGGCCTGGCTGGGCACCGAGCCAGACCTGGTCGACGTCGTGCCGCACGAAGGCCCGGACTGGGGACGGCTGCAGGCAACCGGCACGGGCAGCGAACGCAAGGTCAGCGTCGCGCTGCCGGTCGGCTGGCTGGCGTCGGTCTGGGCGGCCGGGCTGGCGGTGACCGCCGGTCACTTGATCGTCGCCGTCACCGAGGCCGCCTGGCCGGACGCGACCGTGCTCGGCGTGCCCGAGCCGGGTGCCGACCCGGTGACACTCAAACTAAGGGCCGCGGACGGAGCCTGGACACGGCAACCGGGGGCAATGCAGTGAGCGGGGATGGGCGGCGGTTCGCCGCCGGAGCGCAGCGGCACGACGCGGCAACAGCAGCGCTGGGCGTGGCGGTGGCGGCGCGGGTCCCGGTGCTGCTGTGGGGCGCGCCGGGAACCGGCAAGACCTCGACGATCCGGGCCATGGCCGAGGCGATGGGCTGGCCGTGCGAGACGGTCATCGCGTCGATCCGCGAGCCGTCCGACTTCGCCGGGCTCCCGGTCGTGGTCGGCGACGGGGTGCGGTTCGCGCCGCCCGGCTGGGCCCGGCGGCTGGCCGAGTCAGGCCGCGGGCTGCTGTTTCTCGACGAGCTCTCCACCGCGCCGCCCGCCGTGCAGGCGGCGCTGCTGCGCGTGGTCCTGGAACGGGTGGTCGGCGACCTGGAACTGCCGCAGGACGTCAGCGTGGTCGCGGCGGCCAACCCGCCGGAACAGGCTGCCGACGGCTGGGACCTGTCGGCGCCGCTGGCCAACCGGCTGTGCCACCTTGCCTGGGAGATCGACCCCAGGGCGGTGGCCGACGGCCTGGCCGGCGGCTGGGCGGCCCCGGTGGTGCCTACGCTGCCGCAGCGATGGGAGGCCGGGCTCGGCCTGGCCCGCGGCCTGGTCGCGGCGTTCCTGCATGTGCGGCCCGCGCTGGCGTGCGCGCCTCCGGCCGACGCGGCGTCCGCGGGCCGCGGCTGGCCAAGCCCGCGCACCTGGGACATGGCCGCCCGGCTGCTGGCGGCGGGCGACGCGGCCGGGGCGGATGAAGAAACGCGTTCCGCGCTGGTGCGGGGGTCGGTTGGCGAGGGCGCTGGCGTGGAGTTCCTCGCCTGGCTGGCCGAGATGGACCTGCCCGATCCCGAGGCCGCGCTGGCCGACCCCGGCTCGTTCAGGCTGCCGAAGCGCGGCGACCGTGCCTATGCGGCCGTGACAGCCGTGGCCGCCGTGGTGGCCGCCGACCCCACCCCGGAGCGCTGGACCGCGGGCTGGCAGGTGCTTGGCAAGGCCGCGTCCGGGGCACCCGACGTGGCCGCCGTGGCCGCCAGGACGCTTGCGAGGTGCCGGCCCGACGGCACGCCGCTGCCCGCCGAGGTGCGGCTGTTCGCGCCGGTGCTGCGCGACGCGGGGCTTATCCGCGGATGACAGTGCAGGGGGAATGGAGCGGGACAGTGCAGGGGGAACGGGGAGGTGGGCGGCAGGTGGGGGGTGGGAGCGCGCAGGAGGTTCCCGAGCTGGGCGGTGGGAGCGCGCAGGAGGTTCCCGGGCTGGCGGCCGCCAGGCTGTGGGCGGCCACCCGCTTCCCCTACCTCGCAACCGGGCTGTTCGGCGCGCACGTGATCGCGGCGAGCGGTACCGGCACCGTGGCCGTGGACGAGGGCTGGCGGATGCACGCCGACCCGGCCCTCGCCGCGCAGTGGACCCCGGCGCAGCTCGGCAGCGTGCTCGTGCATCACGTGAGCCACCTGCTGCGCGCGCACGGGGAGCGGGCGGCCCCGGCCGGGGTCACGCCCGGCCGGGCCGCGCTGTGGGTGCGCTGCGCGGACGCCGAGATCAACGACGACCTGGTCCCCGCCCGGCTTGACCTGCCAGGCTCGCCGGTCATGCCAGCGGACCTCGACGCGGACAGCGGGCTGCTGGCCGAGCAGTACTACGCGGCAGTTCCCGGGCACGACCCGTTCCGGATCTCCAATGAGTCGGCAGGCTGGCTGGACTGCGGCAGCGGCGCGGACGGAATGCCGCGGCCCTGGGATGCGGCGGGCGGGCCGCGGCTGGCGCCGTCGCAGGCGCGGCTCCTGGCACGGCAGGTGGCGCAGGACTGCATCCGGCACGGCAGGGAGGGGGGCAACGTGCCGGCCGGCCTGCTGCGCTGGGCCGAGCAGATCCTGGAGCCGGCCGTCGACTGGCGCAAGGCGCTGGCCGCCGAGCTTCGCCGTGCGGTCGCGGACACCGCCGGGGCCGTTGACTACTCATACCGGCGGCCGTCCCGGCGCGCGTCGGTGGCGGGCAGCGTGGTGCTGCCCGCGCTGCGCCGGCCCGTGCCGGAGATCGCGGTCGTCTGCGACACCTCGGGCAGCATGTCGGAGGACCTGCTGGCCGCGGCGCTTGCCGAGGTGGAGGGCCTGCTGCGCGCGGTCGGGATGGCCCGGCAGCTGCGGGTGCTCGCGTGCGACACCGCGGTCGGGCCGGTCCGGCGGGTCAGCTCAGCGCGGCAGGTCGAGCTGGTCGGCGGCGGCGGGACCGACATGGGAGCCGGCATCGAGGCCGCGGGCCAGCTGCGGCCGAGGCCCTCGATCACCGTCGTGCTCACCGACGGGTTCACGCCCTGGCCGGACGAGCCGCCGCGGGGCATGCGGGTAGTGGTCGGCCTGCTCGGCGATGACGCGCCGGACGCCCCGCACTGGGCCAGGGCCATCCGGGTGCCCACGGGCTAGTGGGGCGCTTCATACTGGTGACCGGAGAAGCTATCCGGCGATGATCACGCGAACGCGACCGAGGACCCAGCCGGCCGGACCCCCGCCCGGGGACGCCGGCCGTCGGCTGCGCGTGCTCGGCGGGCTGGCCGGGCTCGCCGGGCCGGTCACGTTCACCGCCGCCTGGGCCGTCGAGTCGCTGCTGCAGACCGGCCACGCCGCGACCGAGGTACAGATCAGCGGGCTGGCCGCCCCCGACGCCCGGGATCCGTGGATCATGATCACCGGCTTCCTCGTGCTCGGCGGTTGCTCGGTCGTGTTCGGCACGGCCCTGCACCGCGAGCTCGGCGGGTCCGGGCGGGAAGGGCGGGAAGGCCAGCCAGGGCGGGAAGGCCAGCCAGGGCGGGAAGGCCAGCCAGGGCGGGAAGGCCAGCCAGGGCGGGCCGGTGCCGGCCCGCGGCTGATTCAGGCGGCCGGCCTGCTCACCGTGGCCGCCGGGCTGCTGCGCCGCGACCAGATGCTGCTCACCGACCCGGCGCACGAGTCCTGGCACAACCACGCGCACGACGTGGTGAGCGCGGCGATCTACGTCGCCCTGATTGCCGCCCCGCTGCTGCTGGCCCGCAGGTTCCGCGGCGACCCGCGGTGGAGCCCGCTGCGCTGGCCGCTGGTGGGCGCCGGCCTGGTGACCGCCGCCGTGCTCGTCGTGTTCTTCACCGGGGCGTTCTCGTCCTCGGCGGGCCTGCTGCAGCGGATCGGCGTCAGCGTGCCGCTGGGGGCCGTGTGCCTGGTGGCGGCGCGGCTGCTCGCCGCCGGACGCGAGCCGCAGCCGGGCTCGCCGTGACCTGCGGGTTATCGTCGAGGCATGCCCGATCGCAAGGAGATCATCGAGGTCGCCGGGCGCAGCGTTCCGGTCAGCAACCCAGGCAAGGTCTACTTCCCGCAGACCGGGCACACGAAGCTGGACCTGGTCCGGTACTACCTGAGCGTGGCCGACGGCGCGCTGCGCGGCGTGACCGGCCGCCCAATGGTGCTGAAGCGGTACGTCAACGGGGCTGAGGGCGAGGCGTTCTTCCAGAAGCGTGCCCCCTCGTCGCGGCCAGACTGGATCGAGACGGTCGTGCTGAGCTTCCCGTCCGGGCGGACCGCCGAGGAGGTGGTCGTCACCGATGCCGCGGGGCTGGTCTGGGTGGTGAACCTGGGCTGCATCGACCTCAACCCGCACCCGGTGCGGGCCAGCGACCTCGACCACCCCGACGAGCTGCGGGTCGACCTCGACCCGGTGCCCGGGGTGGACTGGGCGCAGATCACCCGGGTGGCGCTGGTCGCCAGGGACGTGCTCACGGACTTCGGGCTGACCGGCTGGCCGAAGACCTCGGGATCGCGCGGGATGCACGTCTACGCCAGGATCGAGCCCCGCTGGACGTTCGCCGAGGTGCGCCGCGCCGCTGTCGCGCTGGCGCGGGAGATCGAGCGCCGCGCCCCGCAGGACGCCACGGCCAAGTGGTGGAAGGAGGAGCGGCACGGCGTGTTCGTCGACTACAACCAGAACGCCAAGGACCGCACGGTCGCCTCGGCGTACTCGGTCAGGCCCACGCCCGACGCCCGCGTGTCGGCCCCGCTGGCCTGGGACGAGGTCCCAGAGTGCCGGCTGGAGGACTTCACCATCGACACGGTCCCGCAGCGGTACGCGCGGCTTGGCGACCTCGCCGCGGGCATGGACGCCGCGGCTGGCTCGCTGGAACCGCTGCTCGAGCTTGCCGCCAGGGACGAGGCGGCCGGGCTGCCGGACGCCCCGTGGCCGCCGCACTTCGTGAAGCAGGCTGACGAGGAACCACGGGTGCAGCCGTCGAAGCGGCGCGCGCCGGGCACGGGCGCGCCCGCCGGGCGCCGGCGCTCCTCGATGCCGCTGATCGAGGTGGCGCGGGCCGCCAGCAAGGACGAGGCCATGGCCGGCCTGGACCGGTGGAAGCAGCGCCACCCCGAGGCCTGGGCCCGGCTGGAGCCGGCCGATGTGCTCGTGGACGCGATGCGCGGGCGCTCCTCGGTGTGGACCAGGATCCGGCTCAACCTGCGCAACGTGCCCGAGGCGGAGCGGCCGCCACAGGAGCCGCTCGAAGTGGACTACGACCCATGGGCGGCGGTCCGCCGGCCCCAGCCCTGACCCGCCGGCCCCAGCCCTGACCCGCCACCCCAGCCCTGACCCGGCCCGGAGCCGCCACCCCCACCGCTCCTCCCCCAGCCCTGACCCCGGTCAGGAACGGGTGAGCTTCAGCAGGAACTCGAGCACGCCGTGGTTCTGTGTGGTCACGAAGCCGGTGAAGCTCGGGTTCGGGATGTCCCACCGCGAGAAAAGTACCGGGATCGATCCCGACACCTCGATCTCGTTCGACATGCGCTCGGCCGACAGCGGGAACGTCACCGGCCGGGTCTGCCCATGCAGCGTGAGGTCCGCCGTTGCCGTGTACGTCTTGACCACGCCGGCCGCGGGCAGCGCGCCCAGCGCGATCGGCTTGGTCAGCTTCAGCGTCCCGGTCGGGTACGCGGCCGTGTCCATGATCCGGCCGCGGAACTGCACGTCACGCTCGCTCTCGTCGCTCTTGATCGTGGCCATCTGCACGGTGAAACCGGCCGCGGTCACGGTCGTGCCGCTGATCGTGACGTCGCCGGTGATCACGCTGGTGCGGCCGACCGCGGTGTGGTTCTGGCCGAACAGGACCTCTTTTACCCGGTAGCCGACGACCGAGCCGGTCGTGATCTTCCAGGTTCCGGCGACCGGCGTCGCGGCTGAGTCCCCGGCGGACGCCGTGGAACTCGGCCCGGACGAGCGCTTCAGGCCGAGCGGCGCGGGCGCCGCCCCGGAGATGAAGTGAAAGTAGACGAACGTGCCGCCGACGGCGAGCACGACGACCGCTGCCGCTGCGCCGACCAGCCACCACACCCACCGGCGCGGCCGGCTCGGTTTACGCCGCCTGGATCCTGGCATGCCGCCACCTCTCAGCCTTGACCAACCGTTCCGGAGACGATGCTCCACGAGACAACACCTGCCGGGCCCCGAAATGGTGGCATTTGCCGCTGACCGGACCCTGGACCCGGCCTCTGAACCGCCGCTGAGCTAGACCTGCGGCAGCACCTCTGCGGCGAGCAGCTCAAGGTGGTCAAGGTCGTTCAGGTCGAGTACCTGCAGGTAGAAATGCTCGGCGCCGATCTCAGCGAACTGCCCGATTATCTCGGCGATCTCGCCGGGCGTGCCCACGAGGCCCTCGCCGGGTCTCCTGCCGACCGCCGCGGCTCGCCGGTCGATCTCGGCCTGGGACCGGCCGCAGCACACCATGTGGGCGGCCGAGTAGATCATCGAGCTCTCGTGCCGCCCGGCAGCGGCGCAAGCCTCCCGCACCCGCCCGTACGCGGCGCCCGTGTCCTCCAGGCTGCCGAACGGGACGTTGTACTCGTCGGCGAACTTCGCGGCCAGCCGCGGCGTCCGGCGTTTGCCTGCCCCGCCGATGATCAGCGGAGGCCTGGGCCGCTGCACCGGCTTGGGCAGCGCGGGCGAGTCTGCCACGGTGAAGTACGTGCCCTTGAACGAGAACCTGCCGCCGTCCGGCTCGTCCCACAGGCCGGTGATGATCTCGAGCTGCTCCTCGAACCGGTCGAAGCGCTCGCCGAGCGCCGGGAACGCGATGCCGTAGGCCGTGTGCTCGGCCTCATACCAGCCCGCGCCCATGCCGAGCTCCACCCGGCCGTCGCTCATCTGATCCACCTGCGCGACCGTGATCGCGAGCGGCCCGGGCAGACGGAACGTCGCCGGGCTGACCAGCGTGCCAAGCCGGATCCGGGAGGTCTCGCGGGCCAGCGCGGCCAGCGTCACCCACGCATCCGTCGGCCCTGGCAGGCCGCTGACATCGCCCATGCTCAGGTAGTGGTCCGAGCGGAAGAACGCGTCGAAGCCGAGGTCCTCGGCTGCCCTCGCCACCCGGAGCAGGGTGTCGTACGAGGCGCCCTGCTGTGGCTCGGTGAAGATTCTGAGCTTCATGCGTCCCATGTTGGCGTATTTGACCACCCCCCCGCGGCGAGACTCAGCCGGCGCGAGCCAGTACGGCGGCCGCGCCAGGTGCGCACGAGTCGCCGCAGCGGCGGGCGCCACCGGTATAGCCGCGGCTGGCGAGGGCGCGGGCTACCTCGTCGGCGACCTCGCACGGGCGCTCCATGATGTCGGCATACGTGTAACGGAGCGTAATCAGCCCACTCGCAGCGCTGAAGTTGTCGCGCCGGGTGTCTCGCCAGCGCTCGCCCTCCGGGTGCGCCTGCTGCCCGTCGAGCTCGACGATCACCCCGTACTTCTCGTAGCGAATGTCCTCGTACCTGAAGCTCGCGGCGACCAGCGTCTGACGCTGGCGGTTTCCCTCTGGCAGGCCGTGCGGCCGCTCCACCTTGTGCAGGTAGCCGTGTTCCAGAATGGACTGGATACCGATCCGGGCGTCGCCGAGCGCCGCGAGCAGGATCTTCCGCCGCCGCATGCGCGGGCGAGCGTCCATCGCCGCCAGCAGCTTCTCCGGTGTGGTCCGCCGGCTGGCGCAGGCGTCGAGGATCCATGCGGTCGCCCCGGTAGCCGTTCGCTCCATCTCGGCAAGATCAAGGACAGTCTCGTCAAGCCGGGTCCGCGGCGGCTCCAGCGTCGGATGACGCGCGGCATCCACCCGGCCCGAGTAGGTCACCACGACTCCGCTCATGGGGGCCACGATGCTCCCTCGGCGCGCCATGACGTGGATCGTGCCGCCCTTCCTGGGCTCCAGTAATCCGTGCAGTTCGGCAGCGGTCTGATGGCACAGCACGGCGCCCGGCCTCGCTCCGAGCACCGCAGCCCAAAGCTGCGACTCGCGGGCCAGCGGGCCGCTATAGGCCGCGTAGACGCCAGCATGGAGGCGCTGCCAGCGCCCGCTGGCCAGCCTGGCGTAGACCGCGTGGCGGGTCAGTCCCGCGGCCATGGCCTGAGCACGCGTGATGACGCCAGCCTGGCGACGAACCAGCCGACCGGCTTGCTGTGGCAGTTGCTGCTTCATGCATCCACCGTCGCCGCGGCCGCTCGGGCCATGCCACCGCAAATCTCCGATCCTGTGGATAACCGGCCGTAATCCACAGGCTGCTGGGCCACGCCCAGACAGCGGTTCAGGAAAGTCCGGAATTTACCGGACAAAGGTGAACCGCTATCGCTCGGCCGGAAGTTCCGTCCGCTATCGCTCGGCCGGAAGTTCCGTCTTGTGCGGGCCTGCGGCCGTCATAAAGGATTGGGATGGGTTCTGTACGTGCACCACGTGCCTGTCAGTAACTGTCATACCTGCTGGAACTAGGAGACATCATGACGGCCGAAACCGTCGAGATCCCGGGCTACATCGCTGGCACCTGGGACATCGACCCAGTCCACTCGCACATCGGATTCGCGGCCAGGCACCTTATGGTCAGCAAGGTCCGCGGGAACTTCGGCAAGTTCGAGGGCCAGATCGTCACCGCCGAGGACCCGCTGCAGTCGTCGGCGACCGCGACCATCGACACGACCTCGTTCGACACCGGCAACGACCAGCGCAACAGCGACGTCACGAGCGAGAACTTCCTCGACGTGGCCAACTACCCCACGATGACCTTCCGGTCCACGAGCATCCGCAGCGAGGGCGGCGAATACGTCGCGACCGGCGACCTGACCATCAAGGGCGTGACTCGCCCGGTCGAACTCACCGTTGAGGTCAACGGGTTCGGCCCGGACCCGTATGGCGGCACCCGCCTGGGACTGTCTGCCACCGGCGAGATCAACAGGAACGACTACGGCATCAGCTTCAACATGGCGCTGCCCACCGGCGGCGTCATGATCAGCGAGAAGATACAGCTCACTATCGAGGTCGAGGCCACGCTCAAGACGGAGTGACGGAACGCTTAGCCCGGGGCCAGCGTGGCCAGGCACTCGACGTGGTGCGTCATCGGGAACGCGTCGAAGGCGCGCAGCGCGTCGAGACGCCACCCGGACGCGGCGAACAGCGCAAGGTCGCGGGCCAGGGTCGCCGGATCGCAGGACACGTACGCGATCCGGCGAACCCGGCCGGTCCGGGACGACAGCAGGTCGATGACCGCCCCGGCGGCCCCGGTTCTCGGCGGGTCGAGCACAACCAGCGAGGCACCGGACAGCCCCTGGCGACGCAGCACCGCCGTCACATCCCCGCGGTGCACCCGGGCCCACGGCGTCGCCCGGAGGTTGTGCCTGGCGTCGCGCACCCCGGCGGCGTCGGACTCGATGCCGATCACCGTCCCGGACGGGCCGACGGCTCCGGCCAGCACCCCGGCGAACAGCCCGGCCCCGCAGTACAGGTCGAGCGCTGTCTCCCCCGGCTGCGGGCCCAGCACGTCCAGCACCGCGGCGGCGAGCGTGTCCGCGGCCTGCGGATGGACCTGCCAGAACCCCCTCGCGCTGACCCGCCAGTCCCGTCCCGCGGCTCGCTGCCGCAGGTAGCCGGTGCCGCGGGCGATTCTGCGGCCGGATATCACGGAGTCCGCGTCGATCGGCTGCCCGGGCACGTCCCGGTCGGTGATCACCGCGCGCTGGCCGGAGCCCGGTGCGGCGGCGACCTCGACCCAGGCCGCGCCCGGCCAGGCTCGCCGGGTCGCCTCGGCGGCGGTGACCAGCGGATGAGCGATCGGGCAGTCGCCTACCTCTATGACATCGTGCGACCGGTGCCTGTGCAGGCCTGCCACCCCGGCAGGTCCGACGGCGTACTTGACCCTGGTCCGCCAGCCCAGGCCGGTCTCGTCGCCCGGCATCGGCTCGACGATCACCTCACGGTCGATGCCGGCGATCCGCCGCAGCTGCTGCCGGACAACGGCGGCCTTCAGCGAGCGCTGGGCCGCCAGGCTGGCGTGCTGCCAGTCACACCCGCCGCAGCCCCCCGGCCGAGCGTGCGGGCATGGCGGCCGGACCCGGTCTGCCGAGGCATCCAGGATCTCCGTTGCGTCCGCCCTGGCCAGCCTGGATGTGGTCTGGGTGATCACCGCTCTGACTCGCTCACCGGGCAGCGCGTGCCGCACGAAGATCACCGGTCCGGATGCCAGCCGGGCCACGCACCAGCCGCCGTGCGCAGCCTCGCCGACGGTCAGCTCGAGCAGGTCGCCCACTTGCGGCAGATCCGGCGCGGATAGGGTCACAGCACCCATGCTCCCGCGGCGGCTCGGTGGGCGGCATGCTGGGGTATTGCCTGGGCTAGCACCACCGTATGGCCAGGTAATACCGTGATCGAGCACCGTCATCGCGGGAAGGAACACCGTGCACATCGTGATCATGGGATGCGGGCGGGTCGGTTCGAGAATCGCTCACACCTTGGAGGACCTCGGGCATTCGGTCGCGATCATCGATCAGGATCCCGATGCGTTCCGCAAGCTGTCGGCCGGCTTCCAGGGAAAAAAGATCACTGGAATCGGTTTTGACCGCGATGTCCTAATCGAGGCCGGGATCGAGCAGGCCGATGCGTTCGCTGCGGTCAGCAGCGGCGACAACTCGAACGTGATCGCGGCGCGGGTGGCCAGGGAGTCGTTTGCCGTCCGGCGTGTGGTGGCCCGGATCTATGACCCCCGGCGGGCCGAGGTGTACCAGCGACTGGGCATCCCGACCGTGGCCACCGTGCAATGGACCGCCGACCAGATGCTGCGCCAGATGCTCCCCGAGGGCGCGCAGCCGCTCTGGCAAGACCCGACCGGCGCGGTCGTGCTCGCCGAGGTGGCCTACTCCGACCACTGGCTCGGTGAGAAGGCATCGGCGCTGGCCGAGGCGGGCCGGACCAAGATCGCGTTCATTTCCCGGCTCGGCGAGGCCATGATGCCCGGGCCCGGCACCGTGCTCCAGGAGGGTGACGTGCTGCACGTGCTCGCCCAGAAAGACGACCTGGACAGGATCGCCACAGCGTTCGCCAAGCCGGCCCCGCCGGGGAAGGGAAGCCACTGATGCGAGTCGCCATCGCCGGGGCGGGCTCTGTCGGCCGTTCCATCGCCATAGAGCTGCTCGGCAACGGCCACGAGGTCCTGCTGATCGACAAGGATCCGCGGAAGATCAAGGTCTACAACGTCCCGAACGCTGAGTGGCTGCTCGCCGACGCGTGCGAGATCTCGTCGCTGGAGGACGCCTCGCTCGAGCGCTGCAACGTCGTGATCGCCGCAACCGGGGACGACAAGGTCAACCTCGTCGTGTCGCTGCTGGCCAAGACCGAGTACGGGGTGCCGCGGGTGGTGGCGCGGATCAACCACCCGAACAACGAGTGGCTTTTCAACGAGTCGTGGGGGGTCGACGTGGCCGTGTCAACGCCCCGGCTGCTCTCGGCCCTGGTCGAAGAGGCCGTCAGCGTCGGCGACCTGGTCCGGCTGATGACCTTCCGGCAGAGCGAAGCCAGCCTGGTCGAGCTGACGATGCCCGCTGACGCCCCGCTGGCTGGCCAGCGGATCGGCGCTATCGAGTGGCCGAGCGATACCGCGCTCGTCGCGATCTTGCGCGACGGCCGGGTGATCGTCCCCAACAGCGACGATCCCCTGGAGGCAGGGGACGAGCTGCTGTTCGTGACCAGCCAGGACGTCGAGGAGGAGCTGGGCGCGCTGCTAGCCGGCCGCTGAGCCCGGCCGCCGGGTTCCGGGTGGGGGCGGAGCCCCCGCGGTGCCCTGGTTTCGGGTACAGGGGGCGGAGGTTTTGGGGGGTCTACGGGGGGCGCAGCCCCCCGTATGGGTCGTTACCTGGTCTCGGTGATCTCGGGGCCGCGCTCGAACGGGTTCGGGTAGGCCGGGTCCTGCTCCTTGCCGAGTTCCTCCTCGAGTGCCTGCTGCGCGTCCTGCGGCAGCCGGATCTCCAGCAGGTCCCCTGGAGGAGCCGGATGTTCGCCACGCACGACGACGACGTCGGCGAACAGTTCCTCAAGCGGCGCAGCAAGCTCCGGGCGGACCGCCGCCGGCCCCCGGATCATGCCGCGCAGGAACCAGCGGGAGCCGTCGACGCCCAGGAAGCGGACCGGCTCCAGCTGCCCGCGACGGCCCTCTCCGCCCGGATGCAGCCGCGCGTGCAGCTCGACACCGAACGGGCCTTGCGCCTCCTCGCTGCTGCCGCCCGCGTTCGCCACCTCGTCCGCGAACTCCTGCCGCACCTCGTCCCACAGCCCGCTGGTCTTTGGCGCGGCAAAGGCCATCAGCTCGATCGTGCTGTCGCCGCGCCGGACCGTGATCCACACGCCCATGCCCTCGGCGACCTTGACCTCGATCTCGATGCCGTCGTACATCGGCACGAGCAGGCTGCCGAAATCTATCCGGTCACGCTCCGGGTAGCTGCCGGCCCCGTCCCACGGCCCGGATTCGGAATCCCATTGCCCGCCCGAACCGCTGGCCGCCACCTCGCCGGCGTGCCCGTCCTCGTCCTCGCCGAGCTCGCCGAGCTCGTCTGGGTCGCCATACAGCTCCGGATCTTCCTGGGCAGCGCCAGAGTCATATCCGGGCTCCGCGTCCCCACGGCGGCGCCGTCGGAACACCTGCACGCTCCTAACTTCCTTGCGGAAACGCTGTCTTGCGGAAACACTGTCTTGCGGAAACTCGTCCTAGCCTGCTGACGTGGCCGCCGCGGCGTGTCCTCCCGTCGAACCGAACCCGCCCTCGCCTCTCGCCGACCCCGGCAGCCGCTCGACCTCGTCGAACACCGGGCGCTCCACGCGCTGGACGACGAGCTGGGCGATCCGGTCCCCGCGCTGCAGCCGCACCGGGTTCACGGCGTCCGTGTTCATCAGGATGACCCTGATCTCGCCACGGTACCCGGCGTCCACGGTTCCTGGTGCATTCACGATCGTGACGCCATGCCGTGCCGCGAGGCCAGAACGCGGGTGGACGAACGCGGCGTAGCCATCGGGCAAGGCGATGGCGATCCCGGTTGGCACGACCGCTCGCTGCCCGGGCGCGAGTTCCACGTCGGCGGCCGCGTACAGATCGGCGCCCGCATCGCCGGGATGAGCCAGTTCCGGCGGCGGGAGCCCTGGATCGAGCCGCTGGATGAGGACCCGGACGCCGCCGGGTTCGGAGTTCATGCGTGCCGCCTCTTTCACGCAGGTGACCTTACCGCCGGCCAGGCAGGTTCGCGCACAACGCCGATGTCTGTCCGCAACGCGCCCTGCCCGGCTACGGGCCGCCCGCAGCCGGGCCGGCCTCCGGCGGCGATGCGCGGGACGGAGCTCCGCGCAGGTGCGGCCACGCGTACGAGATCGCGGCGGCCGCGGGCACCGCGACGATCGCCCCGGCGATTCCGGCGACGATGCCTCCGACGGCGAGGACCAGGATGATCGCGAGCGGGTGCAGCCGCACGATCCGCCCTACCACAAGCGGCTGCAGCAGGTGACTCTCGATCTGGTTCTCCAGCAGGAAGACGCCGAGCAGGATCACGGCCGCGATCCAGCCCTTGGTGCCGAGGGTCACCAGGATCGCGAGCGCTCCGGCCACGAGTATCCCGATCAGCGGCACGTACGCGGCGACGAACACCAGGATGATCAGCGGCACCAGCAGCGGCACACCCAGCAGCCACAGGGCAAGGCCGATGAACACGGCATGGATCGCCGCGACCGCCGTGGTGCCGCGCACGTAGTTCACCAGCGCGGCCCATGCGGCCGCTCCCGCGTTATCGGCCCGCTGCCTGGGCTCTGGCCGCAGCCCCTTGATCAGCCAGGCCCAGATCCGCTCACCGTCCTTGAGCAGGAAGAACGTAATGAAGATCACCAAGACCAGGCCGGTCAGGAGCTCAAGGACGATCTTCCCGCCGGCGACCACCGTGCCGGCGATGAGGGACTTGTGCTGCGAGAGGAAGTGCACGAGGTCGTTGTAATACTCCTGCAGCCGCACGCTGTTGAGGTGGAACGGCGCGCCGGCGAGCGAGGCCTGCACCTCGTGCGCGGTGTGCTTGACCTCGGTCTGCAGCCGCGGGTAGTCGGCCGACACCCGGTTCGCGGCGAGGATCGAGATCCCGGCGAGGATGATGATGGCGGCCAGCACCGTGCACCACGTCGCCGCGAGCGAGGGCAGCCCGGCCCGGCGCAGCCGGGCGGTCAGCGGCTGCAGCAACGCGGTCAGCAGCAGAGCCGCGATACACGGCAAGACCACCAGGCTCAGCGCGCTTGCCACCCGGAACGCCACATAGATCAGCAGGCCGATCACGAGCAGGCGCCACGACCAGGCAGCGGCCCGCTGCAGTGCCCTCGGCACCGGCGGTTCCTGTCCGATCCGGTCACCCGACGCGGCCCGCGGCCTGCCCAGACCCCCGTTCGTCGCCTCGCCCGTTCCGGCGTCCTGCCCGGCATCGCCAAGCTGACCGGTCCGGTGCTCGCCCGCGGGGGTGCTGCCGGTCTCGGCGGCGTCCGGCCGTCCCTGGACCGCGGTGGCCGACTGGCCTCCCGAGGAAGGGTCCGCATCGGTGCCCCGGTGCCCGCGCCATGCCCACCACCCGCTCATGACATCCATGTAACCAACTACGGTGGGGTAATGCGCAGTTACACCGAACGGCTTCACGTGCCTGCCGCGTATTGGTGGCTCGACATGCTGACGGCGGTCACGTTCGCCAGCTTCGTATGGGCGGGGTTCAGCGTGATCGTGGGTATCGCGTCCTACGTTGTGTTTTGCGGCGGAGTCGCCGCGGTCCTGCTGCTCTGGGGCCGCACCACCATCGAGGTGTCCAGCGGCGAACTGCGGGCGGGCGATGCCACCCTGCCGCTGGCCATCGCCGGCGAGGTGGTCGCGCTTGACGAGACCCAAGCCCGGGCCCTGCGGGGGCCCCGCGCTGACCCGGCGGCCTTCATGCTGCTGCGGCCGTATTTGAAGCTCGCGGTGTACATCGAGGTCATCGGGGAACACCAGGATCGGCCGTACTGGCTGATCGGCTCCAGGCGGCCGGCGGAACTTGCCGCCGCCATCGAGCGATCGCGGCCGCAGGCCCGCGCCGGCGGCACCCCCGTGGGATGATCAGCAGACTGTCGGGAGGAAGGTCCTTGGATGGCAGATAAGCGGGGCGGCAACAAGCTGATCAGCGGGGTGGTCGGCTTTGCCGCAGCCTTCGGTGCCCGGAAGATACTCATCTTCGCCTGGACGAAGATAACCGGAAAAGAGCCACCCGAGCATCCCGAAGATCCACAGGTCGCCCTCGGCGAGGCGCTCACCTGGGGAATCCTGCTCGGGGTGGGCGTCCAGGTTGCACGGATGCTCGCGCTGCGCGCCACCAGCAAGCGGGTCTCCGGACCCGAGGACACGCCAGAGTAGAGCGGGCCGGCAACGCGGATCCGGGCCGCCGGTGTCCCTAGTCTTAGTCGCGTGACAGCGAAAGATCGTTCCCGCCTCCTGTTCAAGATCAGGTATGCGGTCGAACACCCCGACCACATCGCGGGCTATGCGCGCCGCCGTTGCCGGGACACCTGGCTGAGGCTGCAGTCACGCGATCATCTGAGCTACTACCGGGCGGTCATGGCGTCGGACTCTGCCCGCAGCCACGACGGCGCCGTGGGCAGCAGGACCCACGACTCGTGGATCAAGATCGGCCAGATGCAGTTCGACTACCTGATCGGCCACGGCCTGAAGCCCGGCGACCGGATGCTCGAGATCGGCTGCGGCAACCTGCGCGCCGGGCGCCTCTTCATCGACTACCTGGACGCCGGGAACTACTACGGCATCGACATCTCGCCCGACATCCTGCTGGCCGCGACCGACACCGTCGAGGAGTACGGGCTGCAGCGCAAGCTGCCACGCCTGACCCTGGTCCGGGACATGAGCCTGGGCTTTCTTCCCGACGGCCACTTCACCGTGGTGCACGCGCACAGCGTGTTCTCGCACTCCCCCATCGAGGTCATCGACGAGTGCCTGCGCACGGTCCGGCGGGTGATGGCCCCCGACGGCTTCTTCGACTTCACCTTCGACCGGACCGAGGGTGCCGAGCATCACGTACTGCGCGAGGACTTCTACTACCGGACCGAGACCCTGATCGCGCTGGCAGCCAGGAACGGCCTGCAGGCCAGGTTCATGGCTGACTGGGAATTGCTGCCGCACGAGCAGTCCAAGCTGCGCGTGACCCACGGGGTCTGAGCTAGCGAACGTTCGGCGAACTTCGGGCGTTCTGGCCAGCTTCGACCCTATCCTTCCCGCGCCTGGCGGGGCCAGGATGGGAACTGGCCCAAGTGATCAGCCCGGGGAGGTGGGCGAATGCCCGAGCGGAGGGTGCTTGGCATTGTCCTGGCGGGCGGTGAGGGAAAGCGGCTGGCGCCGCTCACCGCCGACCGCGCCAAACCAGCGGTGCCGTTCGCCGGACTCTACCGGCTGGTGGACTTCGCGCTGTCGAACCTGGTCAACTCCGGCATCCGGCGTATCTGCGTGCTGACCCAGTACAAGAGCCACAGCCTGGACCGGCATATCACGACGACCTGGCGGCTGAGCAGCCTGCTGGGCAACTACGTGACGCCGGTGCCCGCGCAGCAGCGGCTCGGCCCGTACTGGTACACCGGGTCCGCCGACGCGATCTACCAGTCACTGAACCTCATCTACGACGATCAGCCGGACATCGTGATCGTGTTCGGGGCGGATCACGTGTTCCGGATGGACCCGGCGCAGATGATCGATCAGCACGTGGCGTCGGGGACCGGCGTCACCGTTGCGGCCCTTCCCGTGCCGCGGGAGGAAGCGACGGCGTTCGGTGTCATCGAGACCGCCAGGGACGGGCGCACGGTCGAGGCTTTCCTGGAGAAGCCGACCGAGCCGCCGGCCCGGCCCGGCCACCCCGACGAGGCCTTCGCCTCGATGGGCAACTACGTCTTCACCAGCGACGTGCTCGTCGACGCGCTGCGCAAGGATGCGGAGGACAGCGACAGCCGGCACGACATGGGCCGGGACATCATCCCCATGCTGGTGCGGCAGCGCCTGGCCGAGGTCTACGACTTCCTGGACAACGAGGTGCCGGGCGCGTCCCCGGGCGACGCCGGGTACTGGCGCGACGTGGGGACCCTCGACTCGTACTTCGACGCGCACATGGACCTGTGCGCGGTGCAGCCGGTCTTCAACCTGTACAACGACAAGTGGCCGATCCTGACTCACGTGCCGTCGCAGCCGCCGGCCAAGTTCGTGCACGACAGTGGCGACCGGGTCGGCCGCGCGATCAACAGCATCGTGAGCAACGGCGTCATCGTCTCCGGCGGGCTGGTCAGAAACTCGGTGCTCTCGCCCGGGGTCCGGGTCAACAGCTGGTCCCAGGTGGAGCGGGCGGTGGTGCTGCACAACACCCAGGTCGGCCGTCACGCCGTGGTCCGCGACGCGATCCTTGACAAGAACGTGATCGTCCCGGAAGGCGCTGAGGTCGGCGTCGACAAGGAACGCGACCGGGCCCGCGGCTTCACCGTGTCGCCGGGCGGCATCACCGTGGTAGGCAAGGGCCAGATGGTGCCGCTGTGACCGCCGGTCTCCCCGGCAGGCTCAGCGTGGCGCTGCTGACCAGGGAGTACCCGCCGGAGGTGTACGGCGGAGCCGGCGTACACGTGGAGTACCTCGCCCGCGAGCTGTCCGGCCGCGTGAACCTCACCGTGCACTGCCAGGGCGGGGACCGGCCGGGGGCGGTCGCGCACCGGCCATGGGATCACCTCGCGGGGGCGAACCCGGCGCTGCAGACGATCTCGACGGACCTGTCGATGACGGCCGGGGTCTCCGCTGCCGACCTGGTTCACTCACACACCTGGTACGCGAACCTGGCCGGTCATCTGGCCGGGCTGCTCTACGGGATCCCGCACCTGGTCACCGTGCACTCGCTGGAGCCGCTCCGTCCCTGGAAGGCCGAGCAGCTCGGCGGCGGCTACGCGCTGTCCTCCTGGTGCGAGCGGACGGCCGTGGAAGCCGCGGCCGCGGTCATCGCGGTCTCCGATGGCATGCGGGACGACGTGCTCGCCGCGTACCCGGCCGTGCCCGCCGAGCGGGTCCGCGTGATCCGCAACGGCATCGACACCGCCGAGTACTCACCAGATCCGGCGACGGACGTGCTTGACCGGTACGGGGTCGACCCGGCCGTCCCCACGGTCATCTTCGTCGGCCGGGTCACCAGGCAGAAGGGGCTCCCGGTGCTGCTGCGGGCGGCCGCGAACCTCGTCCCGGCGGCACAGCTCGTGGTCTGCGCGGGCCAGGCAGACACGCCGGAGCTCGAGGCGGAAGTCAGCGAGCTCGCCGCGCAGTTGCGGGCGAGCAGGTCCGGCGTGATCTGGATCTCGGGGATGCTGGCCAAGCGCGAGGTGATCCAGCTGCTGACGCACGCCACCGTGTTCGCCTGCCCGTCCCAGTACGAGCCGCTGGGCATCGTGAACCTGGAGGCCATGGCGTGCGGCACCGCGGTCGTCGGCTCCCGGGTCGGCGGCATCCCCGAAGTGGTGGCGGACGGGAAGACCGGCCTGCTGGTTCCGCCCGGCGACCCGGTTGCGCTCGCCGACGCCGTCAACGTGCTGCTGCTCGATGAGCCGCTGGCCGCGGAAATGGGCAGGCTTGGCCGCGCCAGGGCCGAGGCCGAGTTCGGCTGGGCCAGCATCGCCGCGCAGACAGTCGCGCTGTACGCCGAGCTCGCCGGAACTCCCCGTTCCGGCTGACCGCTCCCCCGGTTGTCTGGGCGAACAGCCCGCCCGGCACCGCTCCGGGCGGGCGCCAGCTCGCACCGGCCGCTCCAAGAGAGCCGCTTGAGTTAAGATATATCGCAAATCTTACGGAGCGGCGGGTGCCGCGGGAGGTGCGATTTGAGTCCGGAAGAGATCCCGATCAGGCCGAACGGCGATCCCGAGCCTGGACTGCCTCTGGCAATCCGCGCGTCCGACCAGGACCGGGATGCCGTCGTGCAGCGGCTGCAGCAGGCTTTCGCGGAACGGCGGCTCGATGACGACGAGTTCGACGAGCGGATGCGCGCCGCGCTCACGGCGCGGACCAGCGCCGACCTCGAACGCCTCACCGGCGACCTGCCCGCCGCGCCGCAGAGCAGCGCGCCAGCGGTCGGGGGTACGACGCCCGGCCGGTGGGCGGTGGCGTACAAGAACTCGATCCGCCGCGGCGGCCGGTGGCGCGTGCCCGAGCGTTTCACCTCCGTCGTCTACAAGGGCGATGGGTGGCTCGACCTGCGCGCCGCCGAGCTGACCGGACCGGTCACCACCGTGGTGGCGGTGGCGTACAAGTCGCGGATCGACATCCTGGTCCCGCCCGGGGTCAGGGTCGAGATGGACGGCTTCGGCGTGAGCAAGGGCTGGTCGGCGGAGGAAGAGACAGAGCTCCGGCTGCCGCACGACGCGCCGACCGTGCACGTCAGGGGCATCGCCTACAAGGGCACGATCGAGACCAGGACCAAGCCGCAGGAGCGCTGACGCGGCCCGGGCGCTGTGGGCCGCCGCATCCCACTGGCCGACTCGCCCCGGCGCCCGGGATCGGGCTAGAGCCCGGTCAGGTCACCGAGCCGGCGGCAGCGCCGGTGATCCGGTCGCCCCACCGGGCGATCTCGCCTTCCAGGTCGAGCGGCGCGATCATCTCGCCGCCCTGCATTTCCTGCTCCCAGTCCTCCGCCGGCACCCGCCACATCACCTCGAACTCGATGCCGCTCGGGTCCTTGGCGTACAGGGACTTGGAAACCCGGTGGTCACTCGCGCCGACGAGCGCCCCGCGCTCGTCGAGCCTGCCCCGGATCTCCGCCAGTTCCGCCAGCGTGCCGACTTCCCAGGCCAAGTGGTACAGGCCCACGTAGGGATTGCGCGGCACGGGTGCCTGCCCGACCTCGAACAGGCCGAGGTCGTGATCGTTGGCCGATTCCGGCGAGCGCAAGAACGCGGCGCGGCCCGGGATCTGCATGCGTACCTCGAACCCGAGCGTGTAGCAGTAAAAGTCGACGACCCTGGCGAGGTCGCTGACGTAGAGGACGGCGTGGTTCAGGCGGCGTACGGCCATGGCTGGTCTCCAGGATCGGCGTTCTGCAAGAGAAAAGGCGGCGGCCCCCGGTCTGATTCCCGCGGGCGCGGGGCGTGGCTATGTGATCGCGGGGTGGCCGATGTAGACGCCGCGGGGGCGGATCGGCGTGGCGCGCGCGTACTCCTCGAGCGCGTGCGCCAGCCAGCCGGCCGTCCTGGCGACCGCGAACACCGCCTCGCCGGCCCCGGGAACCATCCCGGCCACCGAGGCCAGCACAGCGAGCGCCAGCTCTATGTTCGGCGCGGGCAGCGCCCGGCGGCCGGCTTCGGCGAGCACCGCCTCGGCGACGGCCAGCCGGGCGGAATCCGGGGCCGCCGCCCTGATCAGGTCGAGCAGCAGCATGGCCCGCGGGTCGCCGGTCTGGTACACGAAATGGCCGAGCCCGGGAATCCGTTCCCCGCGGCGCAGCAACTCGCCGACCACGCGCGGCGCGTCGGCCGGCCCGCTGGCGGACGCGAGCAGCACCTCGGCGCCCAGCGAGGCTCCGCCGTGCAGGGCGCCGCTCATCGTGCCGAGCCCGGTGCCGACGACCGCATACGGGTCGGCCCGCACAGACGCGGCGACGCGGGCTGCCAGCGTCGAGGCGGCGAGCTCGTGATCGGCCGCCAGCACAAGGGCCGCGCGCAGCGCGGCGACCAGGCCCGCCGAGGGGCGCCGCTGGCACAGCTTGGTCGCCAGCCGCCCGGCGATGCTGTCGTCCCCGGCCAGGGCGATGCTGTCGTCCCCGGCCAGGGCGGCGCTGTCGTCCCCGGCCACGGCGGCGTCCGGGCCAGCCGCGGGGAGGCAGTCGGCCATGGCGGCGATCAGGCCGCTGGCCGCTGCGATGACGGCGGGCCGGTCCAGGTGGAGCCGGAGCCGGTCGGTGGCGGCCACCGCGGGGACGATCACCTGCAGCCGCTCCAGCGGGTAGGTGTCCGGCGGAAGCGCAGCCTGGGCGGCGGTCCCGGCGGCGATCGCCTCGCCGGTGGCCCGCCACGGGCCCTTGGCGGATGGGTCGTCGAAGGACCCGGTCCATAGCAGGCTGGCAACCTCCTCGAAGCTCCTGCTTGTGGCGAGGGCGATCGCGTCATGCCCGCGGAAGCGAAGCCGGTCGTCGGCGATTTCGGTCAGCTCCGACTCGATTACCAGCTCGGCGCCGCCCGCCCCTCGCCGCGGCTTGCCGCGACGCGCGAGGTCTTCGATCTCGGCGGCGTCAAACAGGCTGGCCCGGCCGTCCGAGCCACGGCGCGGGGTGAGCACGCCGCGGCTCACGTACGAATACAGGCTGGCTGGCTTGATGCCGAGCCGTTGCGCCGCCTCCGCGGCCCCGATCCACTCCGTCACGCTCCCGCTCCTCGCCGTGGCCCCGCACGGTCAGCTGTGGACAGCATATTGACTTTAGTCAATGTTGACTAATATGCACAGCATGCCTCAGGCTATCGGTGTCAGGTGAGGGCATGTCACCGCAATTGGGCAAGCCAGTAACGACGGCTCATCCTCGCAACGGCCGGAGGAGATCACAGATGCCAGATACCGCGCGGGTAACGACGAATGGGGACGGGGCCGAGGCGCCGGCCGGGCTCGAGGGAGTGGTGGTTGCGCATACCCAGATCGGCGATGTCCGTGGCCTCGAAGGCTTCTACCACTACCGGCAGTACGACGCGATCGAGCTGAACCGGCGCCGGTCACTCGAGGACGTCTGGTACCTGATGTTCCGTGGTCACCTGCCCGACAACGCAGAGCGGGAGGAGTTCGGCCTCGAGATAGCTTCGCACCGGGCGCTGCCGGAGGACCTGGTCCCATTCCTGCGCCTGGTCGCCGCCACCGAGCCGTTCGATCCGATGACCGCGCTGCGTACGGCGATCTCGTTCGCCGCGCAGCGGGCAGGCTTCCGCTCCTGGCTGGATATCTCCGCGGAGCAGCTCTATGACAACGCGATGCAGATCTCGGCGCAGACGCCGGTGCTGCTCACCGCGCTGTACCGGCTGCGGGGCGGGCAGCAGCCGGTGCCGCCGGACCCGGAGCTCTCCGTGGCCGGCAACTACCTGTACATGCTGAGCGGACAGCGTCCGGACCCGCAGCGGGCGTGGGCGCTGGAGCGCTACCTGGTCTCCACGATCGACCACGGGTTCAACGCCTCCACGTTCACCGCCCGGGTGATCGCGTCCACCGGCGCCGACATCGGCTCGGCGGTGACCGGCGCGATCGGCAGCCTGTCCGGGCCGCTGCACGGCGGCGCGCCGAGCCGTGTGCTGGAGATGCTCGACGACATCGGCAGCCCGGACCGCGCCGAGGCGTGGGTCCGCGCCGCGGTCGGGCGTGGCGACCGGATCATGGGCTTCGGCCACCGGGTCTACAAGGGCAGGGATCCGCGCTCCGCGCTGATGCGTGAGGTCGCGAGCACCCTGGGCGGCTCGACCGCGGAGTTCGCGATGGCCGTTGAGGACACGATCGTCCGGGTACTCGCCGAAGAGAAGCCCGGCCGGGCCCTGAACGCGAATGTCGAGTTCTACGCAGGCGTCGTGATGGACGCCTGCGGGATCCCCCGGGAGCTGTTCACGCCGACCTTCGCGTCAAGCCGGGTGATCGGGTGGTGTGCGCACGTGCTCGAGCAGGTATCCGGCAACCGGCTGATCCGGCCGGCGGCCCGGTACGACGGCGAGGCGCCGCCCCAGCCGGTTCCGGCCGCAGACTAGGCCGACCCAGCCTGCCGGAGCCGGGCTTTATGGGGAAATTTGTCACTACGGGGCAACGCGTCAGCACATACAGCTGACGCGTTTCCCCCATTTATGCCGATCGTGGGGCTGGGCCTTACCGGCCGAGCTGGCCCCGGCTGCGCATTCCGCGAATCCGGCGGCGCTGGGACGGGTCGAGTGTCCGCCAGGCGATCACCGGGATCGCGATGGCGGCGACGATGATCAGCGCGCAAACCCACAAGGGCAGCACGGCCAGCAAAATCAGCCCGATGATCACCCCGCCGATGCCGAACATCAGGTGACGCGACATGTCCATCTCTCCTTAGGCGGGATGCAGGGATCCCACTTCCTAGAACGCCAGGCTATCCCCATATAGTTCCTGTGCCGACCGCCCAGCCCGGCGGCAACCCGGCGTTTTCCTGCGAAGATGGCAGTCTGACCTGGAGGGATCGATGACGCTCTCGCTGCCGATCGAAGACGGTGCCAACGAGCTGCTGTCCCGCAGCCCGCTGGCCCTGCTCACGGCGATGCTGCTGGATCAGCAGGTACCGCTGGAGAAGGCGTTCAGCTCGCCGTACCAGCTGGTGCAGCGGCTCGGCCACGAGCCGACAGCCGAGGAGCTGGCCGGCTACGACCCGGACGCGCTGGCCGCCGTGTTCTGCGAGCGGCCCGCCTTGCACCGGTTCCCTAAGGCGATGGCCGCACGGGTCCAGGAACTGGGCAGGCTGATCGTGGAACGCTACGACGGCGACGCGAGCCAGGTCTGGGCGACCGCGGCGACCGGCACCGAGCTGGCCCGGCGGCTGGCCGAGCTGCCAGGCTTCGGCGCGTACAAGGCGCAGATCACCATGGCCCTGCTGGGCAAGCAGCTCGGCATCCGGCCGGAGGGGTGGCGGGAGGCGGCGGGCCGCTTCGGCGAGGAGGGCTCGCACTATTCGGTGGCCGACATCACCGACGGCGCCTCGCTGGCCGCCGTCCGCGAGCACAAGAAGCAGGCAAAGGCGGCCGCGAAGGCGAAGGCCTAGCCGGGCCGCAGTGCCGGTCACCAGGCACCAGGCACCAGTCACCAGGCACCAGGCGGCGGTCACCAGGCGGCGGCCTGCTGCCCGCTGATGCCGCTGCTGGACGAGCTTGGGAAGCCGGGCAGCGCAGTGAACCGGTGCCCATCCAGCCGACCGAAGCCAGGACAGGCCACGAGCACGTGCATGCCGGCCGGCCCCAGCGACAGCACGTTGCAGCTCTGGTCGGCCTCGCCGACGCCGTTAGCGCCCGACGCCACGCCGGACTGGGTCACGGTGTGCAGGATCCGCACCAGCTGGCCGGTGCGCGCGGACAGCTCGACGATCTGCGAGACGACGGTGTGCCGCAGTCCGAAAAAGTGCGAAATGTTCTGGACCGTCGAGGTGATGACCAGGTTCCCGTCCGGCGTGACGAGCGCGGCCGGGACGTACTGGCTCGGCTCGGGCTGGGGCGACCCGATCGCGCGGGAGGCCATCAGGTTCCGGCCCGGTCCGGTGAGGTTCAGCAGCCGGTAGCCGGTCTGCTGCCCCGCCGGCGGATTGTTGACATTGCTCTGCCATTCGAAGGCCACGTGCTCGTTGCCGGCCCAGGACACGTTGAACGGGGCCCCGTTCGCTCGCGTGACCCAGGTGCTCGCTGTGCCGGTCGCGATCGTGACCACGCGGATCCCGGTGTACGGGCAGGTCGACTTGTTGCAGTGCTGCACGTCCATGGCGAGCCTGGTGCCATCCGGCGACAGCGCCACGTCCTGCGCCGAGAGGTATCCGGGCACGGTGAGTGGCAGCGCGCTGAGCCTCGCCGACCGGCCGTTGGCGGCCACGCGCAGCAGGTAGAACTTGACCACCTTCGGTTGATCCGACTGCTCGGTGACCACGAACGTCCGGTCGTCGCCCGCCGCGGTGATGCTGGGCCCTTCGGTGCCACCCTGGGCGTCGGTCAGCGTGGGCAGGGTAACCCTGGCCAGGAGTTTGCCGGTGGCCGAATCGTGCACGGCAGCGTACGTCACGACGTGGGCCGCTGCCGCCCCGACAAAGCTCTGGTACGCGGTCACGTAGTAGCGGGGCATCGGGCCGACCGGCTCAGGCACGCCGTTCGATGGCACGTCCGCGGACTGGCCGCCATGCGACCGGCTCACCAGGGACGCGCCCGCGACCACGCCGATCACGGCGACCACGGCGGCGACCGGGGCCAGCCAGCGCACGACGCGTGCTCTGCGCCGGACGACGGGTTCGCGGAGTGGCCTGATCGACCCCGGAGCTACCCGTTCCGTCACTTCTTTGAGGTCACGGCGCAGCCGCTGCTCGATGTCGGTCACCGGATTTCGTCCTCCCCGAGTGCCCTGGCGAGTGCGACGAGCCCGCGGGCGTTTGTAGCGCGGACCGCGCTCGGGCTGATCCGGAGCGTGCCGGCGATCTCGGCCACGTCCAGGTCCAGGTAGTAACGCAGCACGAGGACTTCGCGCTGGCGGCGGGGCAGCGACCGCAGCGCGGCCGCCATCTCGCCGCGATCGTCGGCGGCCGTCGCCGCGTCCGGGCTGGTCGTGTCCGCCGACCCGGCCAGTTCCGGCACGTGCTTGCGTGCGACCGCGGCGCGGCGGTGCACCGACCGGCAGCCGTTCAGCACGCTGGACCGCACGTAGGCGAGGCCGCTGGACGGCTGGCGCAGGCCGCGCCAGCCGCGGTGCAGCCGCTCGAAGGCGTCCTGCACCACGTCCTCGGCGGTGGCCTGGTCCCCGACCATCACCAGGGCCAGCCGGACAAGTTCGAGGTGATGGTCGCGGAAAAGGTCGGTCACGGCCCGTGCGGCGTCGCCGCGGCCGGCCGGGCCGACGCCAGCCGCGCCCTCCTGGCCGCTGACATCGTCGGCCATGAAACCCGCCATCGTCCCGTCCACGCTAAAGAGACGCCGAGCCCCCCGCCAGCGCTGCGCGCGGGCGCCGGCTTAGACCGCGTCGCCCTTCAGCGAGAACTCCGACAGCCGCCGGGACGCGAAGACCAGGGTGAGCACGGTCACGATCGCGCCCATGATCAGTGCCGTGGTCAGCGTCAGCCCGGCGTGCAGCGCCGAGTCGTGCGCGATCCCGTTGGCCACGCCGAGCGAGTACTGCCCGACCGACAGCAGCCGGGCGCCGCTGACGAAGTTGCCCAGCACCGCCTCCCAGATCAGCACGTACAGCAGCCCGACCGCGATCGCGCGGGTGGTGAGCACGGAGAGCATGACGAAGAGCGCGTTGTAGATCACTGATCCGGCGAGCGCGCCGACGAACAGGCCGATCGCGAGCTTGCCGAATGTCCCGCTGGCGATCAGCCCGGCGATCAGCTCGGGCACGGCCACGAAAGCCATGGTCAGCAGCGCGCCGACGGCGAACTTGGTCACGATCACCGAGGACCGGCGCACCGGGGTGGCGAGCAGGTGCACGATGCTCCCGTCGTCGATCTCCGCCCCGAGCACGCTGGTGCCGATGATCAGCGCGGTGAGCGGGAGGATCACCGTGAACCCGAAGTCGCCGAGGATGCGGCCCGGCCACGGCGCGCCCTGCGGGCGGGCCGCCTTCAGCAGCAGCGTGACCAGGATCAGGATCAGCGGCGGGATCGCGAACAGCAGCGCCCGCCGCCGGCCGAAGACCGCGCGCAGCGTGATCGAGGCCACGACCTTGTTGAACACCCCGCTCATGGCGGCCATCTCCCTCGGCTTCTCAGGACTCGACCAGGTAGGCGAAGACGCTTTCCAGCGACTCGTCCTCGGGCAGCACCTCGCGCAGCCGGACGCCGTGGTCCCGGGCGAGCACGGCGAGTTCCCGGCTGAACGTGCCGTAGTCGGAGGCCCGGACCTGCAGGCCGCCGTTGGTGACCTCGACGCCGGCAACCGCCGGCCGGCCGATCAGCGCCGACCCGAGCAGCCGGTCGTCGGAGGTGCGGACCAGGAACACATGCGGCCTGCTGGTCATCAGCCGCCGGATCGCGCGGAAGTCGCCGGACGCGGCGAGCCGGCCGGACACGATCACCTGGATGGTGTCGGCCAGCCGCTCGACCTCCTCGAGGATGTGCGAGCTGAGCAAGATCGTGCGGCCCTCGGCGCCGAGCTTGGTCAGCAGGTCCATCATGTGCAGCCGCTGCCGCGGGTCCATCCCGTTGAAGGGCTCGTCGAGCAGCAGCACCTGCGGGTCGTGCACGAGCGCGGCCGCGACCTTGATCCGCTGCCGCATGCCCTTCGAGTAGGTCGAGATCTTGCGGTCCTGGGCCCCGGCCATGTCCACGATCGCAATCGCCCGCCGTGCCGCGCCGGCCGGATCGGCCAGCTCGTGCAGCCGGGCTGTGGCGACGACGAACTCTTCCCCGGTGAGGAACGCGTAGACCGAGTCGCGCTCCGGGACCAGGCCGACCGTGCGGTACAGGCCCGGGTTGCGCCAGCTCGCCGCGCCTTCCACGGTCAGCTCGCCGCGTGACGGCGCGAGGAACCCGGCTATCAGGTGCAGCACCGTTGACTTGCCCGCGCCGTTCGGGCCGAGCAGGCCGGTGACCCCGGGGCCGATGGTCATCGTGACGTCGTTGACCGCGACCACGTTGCCGTACCACCGCGACACATTGCGCAGCTCGATGGTGCTCATAGCGCGCCTGCCTTCCGGTACCGGGCGAACAGGCCGCCGACGCTGGCCGCGAGCAGCACCAGGAACATGACCCCGTACAGCGCGCCGTAGCCGCCCACGCCGGGCAGCGGGCCCTTCGAGGTGCCGCCCAGCCACAGCCGCACGCCGTCCAGCGTGGTGAACGGGCTGACCAGGCCAGACAGGTGGGACGCGGTGGTCGGCACCTGGGTAATCATGTGAACTTTGATCGGCCCCGTCGCCGGGACGCCGGGAGGTCGGCCTCCGGGAGGCGGGTTGATCGTCGCCGAGCGGACGACGTTCCGCTGGGTGACCGCGATCAGGATCCCGGCCAGGATCCAGGTGAGGAAGAAGTAGATCGCGATGGCGCCGGTCGCGTACGCGCGCCGGCCGCTCAGCGAGGCCAGGGCCAGCCCGATCGCGGCCAGCAGCACCGCCCACATCAGGCCGACGAGCAGGCCGGGTATGAACGCCCTGGTCTGGGCCCAGATCGCGTGCGGGCCGTGCGCCTGGGCGACCGTGCCCAGGTAGAGCAGCACCAGCGGGATCTCGATGATGGCCAGGCACGCGGTGATGAACGCGGCCAGCTTGGCCAGCGGGTAGTCCATGCGGCGCAGCGGCCGGCAGAAGTACAGCGGCAGCACGTGGCTGCGCAGGTCGCGGGAGACGAGCTCGGGAGCCTGGGCCGCGACAAAGATGATCATGAGCACGACGCGCAGCTGGAACACGTAGGTGTCGTAGGGCACGAGGCGCGCGTTGCCGTTGGCCACCGCGACCGCACTCGCGATCGCGGGCAGGCACATGATCACAAAGACGATCACCGGGACGATCTTGGCCTTGGCGCCGCGGCCCAGGCCGAAGGCCGAACGCAGGCTGTGCCAGTACAGGGCGCGGACAATCTGGGCCCGGCCCAGCCGCCGCCCGGTGTACCGGCGGTAGCCGATGTCGTGGATGACTCCGGTCTCAGCGGACATGGGGTGCCTCCGGTGTGCCGCTCGGACCGCCGCCGCTGCCGCTGCCGCCGCTGCCGCTGCCGCCTGCGCCCGCCGTGGCCAGCTCGTCCGCGACGTCGTCGTCGTCCTGGAAGAGTTCCTCCACCCGGCGGCGCCGCTGCTCGAGCCGGTTCAGCGGGAGGGCCAGGTCCGCGATCGCGTCGCGGACGATGTCGTACGTGGCGTCGCTCTCGAGCCCGACCAGCAGCGACCGTTCGTGCCGCCGGGGCTCGAGGCCGCGCCGGCCGAGTTCGGCCAGCAGCTCGTCGGAGCCCTCGTCGACGTCGACGAGCAGGACCTGGCTCACCTGGGTCATGCTGGTGATCGTGTCGGCCCGCAGCAGCCGGCCGGCCTCGATCGCCACCAGGTGATCGCAGATCCGCTCGATCTCGCCGAGCAGGTGCGAGGCGACCACGATGGAGATGCCGAACTCGGCGCCGATCCGGGCGATCAGCTCCAGCATCGAGTTGCGGCCGGCCGGGTCGAGCCCGACGGTCGGCTCGTCAAGCAGCAGCAGCCGGGGGTCGCCGACCAGCGCCTGGGCCAGTTTCACCCGCTGCTTCATGCCGGTCGAGTAGGTGCCGATCTGCCGGTAGCGCTCCTCGTACAGGCCCACGTGCCGCAGCGACTCCGCGGCCCGTTCCTTGGCCGCGGTCGGCGGCAGCCCGGACATCCGGCCCAGATGGGTGACGAACTCGGTGGCGGTGACGTCCGGCGGCAGGCAGTCGTGCTCGGGCATGTAGCCGGTCAGCCCCCGGATCTGCTCGCCGTCGCGCTGGCAGTCGCGGCCGAAGACCCGTGCCTCGCCCCCGGTCGGCTCGAGCAGGCCGAGCAAGATCTTGATCAGGGTCGACTTGCCCGCGCCGTTCGCACCGACGAGCCCGGTGATGCCCGGCGCCACGGTCACGGTCAGCGCATCCAGCGCGGCGACCGGACCCGGGTAGCGCTTGGACAGCGCGCTGGTCTGGATGACCGGCGCACCGGAGTCCGGTTCGGCGGCAGGTGCTCCGGCCGGTGCCGTTAATGGAGCGCTCACGTGCCTGGCCTCGCATTCATTGTGATCCCCGGCTGCAGTGCGGTCCTGGCCCGCGCCAGGACCGCGTGGTCACGGCCGGCCGCATCCCGGGCACCCAGCCGCGCGTTGTGCCCCAAGCGTGCCGCCTCGCGGTCCCCGCCGTCGTCACTCCGGAGGCTGATTTTCTGCTACCTCCGTAGGGCTAGTCCGGATCGTAGCAACGGCACCGGGCCAGCGTCGGTGGTCAATGGGTAGTGTTTTGCGGCAGATGCCGGGTCACCGTGCCTGGCACGATTCCGGAGGACTGGACGGCATGGCGCAGCGCCCGGGGGACGGCGGACGGCGAGCCGACGTCCCGGGATGGGCCCGCCCGGCGCTGGCCGCCTGCCTGCTGGCCGTCGTCGCAGCCGGGCTCCGGGTCACCGTGCCCGCGCCCGCGCTGAACGGCCCGTTCCGTCATGATGGCCTGGCCGTCGGCGTGGTGCTGGAGGCGGTGCTGGCCTGCCTGCTCATTGCGCTCATCGTCCGCGGCGCGCGGGCGCCGCGTGACGCGCTCCTCGCGGCCCAGCTGCGCACGATTCTGCTCTATGTCGTCGTCGCCGGGCTGGTGGCGATCCCGCTGCTGTACGTGCTGAGCCGGCACGTGCCTACGTTGCCGCCGCGGCCCGCCAAGGTGAAGGTCGCACCGCCGCGGACTGGCCAGCTGCACCCGCGGACGGCCGGCCACAACGTCATCCCGCTCACCGTGGCGATCATTCTGGGCCTGCTGGCCCTGGCCGTCCTCGTCTACTTCACGGTGCTGCTGGTGCGCCGCCGGTTCTGGCTCGGCTTCCGCAGCAGGGAGGCCGGCTTTGGCATCGAGCCCGCGGAGGCTGACGACGAATCCGACCTGCGCGAGGCGGTCGAGTCTGGCCGCAGCGCGCTGCGCCGGTTCGACGACGCCAGGGCCGCCATCATCGCGTGTTACGTGGCCATGGAAGAGAGCCTCGAACGGGCCGGGACCGCCAGGGCGGCCGCGGACACGCCCGACGAGCTGCTCGCCAGGGCCGCCGGCAGCGGCCTGGTCCGGACCGGCGCGGCGGCTCGGCTGACGGCGCTGTTCTACGAGGCGCGCTTCTCCAGCCACCCGATGCCGCTCGCGCAGCGGGACGAGGCGCAGCGGGCCCTGGCTGGGCTGGCCGACAGCCTCCGCGACCTCGAGCACGCCGGGGCAGGCACGGCGACCGGGGCGGGCACAGCAGGCACGGCAGGCACGGCGGCCGATGCGGGCGGGACGAAGGGCGGTGCCGGCGGGTGAGCGGCAGCGCGGCAGGCCCGCCGGGACCGGTCAGCGGCTGGCGGTCCGCGGTCCCCGAGATCTGCATCGCTGCCGTCACGATCGCGGTCGGCGCCGTCGCCGGATACGCGGCAGCGGGCCTGCCCGGCAGTGTCCTGGCGGTGACGATCGGGGTCGTGGTCGCGCTCGTGGTGCTGCGCGTCCTGGCGCCCCCGCCGACCCCCGCCCACGACGTCGTCCAGGGCCCGGACACCGAGGCGATACCGGCCTCGTTCGCCGGTTACTGGCGCAAGCGCGCCGGGCTGGTCGACGGGACCAAGTCCATGACCGTGTACGACGCGGAACTGCGCGGGACCCTGCAGCACCTGCTGGCCGTACGGCTGGCCGAGCGCCACGGCATCAGCCTGCACGACGATCCCGCCGCCGCGCGGCGGCTGCTGTGCCCCGGCCACCGCGACGACCGCCTCTGGTACTGGGTTGACCCGGCGCGCCCGCCGGCCACGACAGGGACGCAGTCCGGCATCCCGCCACGAACGCTGGCCCGGCTCATCGACCGACTGGAGAAACTTTGACCGAGCTCACCCGCACGCCTGGCCAGACCGCCGAGCGGTGTACCGCTGTCCTTGACGAGATCGAGCGCGCGGTGGTGGGCAACCGCCGGGCACTCGAACTGGTGATGATCGGCATCCTGGCCGGCGGCCACATCCTGCTGGAGGACCTGCCCGGCCTCGGCAAGACCCTGATCGCCCGGTCGTTCGCGCGCACACTCGGCCTGGACTTCTCGCGAATCCAGTTCACCCCGGACCTGCTCCCCTCGGACGTGATCGGCGCGCCCCTGTACGACCAGCGGACCGGCGAGATGGTGTTCCGCCCCGGGCCGGTCTTCACCCAGCTGCTGCTCGCCGACGAGATCAACCGCACGCCGCCCAAGACCCAGGCGGCGCTGCTCGAGGCCATGGGCGAGGGGCAGGTGAGCATGGACGGCGAGACCCGGCAGCTGCCGCAGCCCTTCGTGGTGCTCGCCACCGACAACCCGATCGAGTACGAGGGAACCTATGAGCTGCCCGAGGCCCAGCTTGACCGGTTCCTGATGCGGCTGCGGCTCGGTTACCTGCAGCCCGACGACGAGGTGCTGATGCTGCAGCGGCGGCTGGACCGGGCCACGGAGCGGGCCGAGCTCGGCCAGGTCACCGACTCCGGCGAGCTGACCGCCATGCGCCGGTCACTCGAGCAGGTGGAGGTGTCACCGGATCTGCTCGAGTATGTGGTCGCGATCATCCGGACGACCAGGGAGCACTCGCAGATTCAGGTAGGCGCGAGCCCGCGCGGCGGCCTGGCGCTGGTGCAGCTGGCGCGCGGCGAGGCTCTGCTGCGCAAGCGCGACTACGTGATCCCCGACGACATCAAGAACATCGCGGTCCCGGCGCTCGCTCACCGTGTCACCTTGCGGCCGGAACTATGGGTGCGCCAGGTCAGCTCCGATGACGTCGTGGCCAGGCTGCTGGCTACCGTTCCCACACCGAAAACCGACCCCGCCGCCCGGGCCGGAGCCTGATGCCGGTGGACACGGCGCGGGATCGGGCGGCGGCATCCGGGGTGCCCGGGACCTCGCAGGCACGCCAGGCCCGGCTGGCCTGGTCGCTGTCGGCCCACGCACAGCGGCTGATCACGCTCGCGCTGGCCGGGCTGGTCATCGCGGTCATCACCCGGCGGCCCGAGTTCGCCGGGGTCGCCGCCCCCGCGGTACTGCTGCTCGCGGTCCGGCGGCCGGCCCGGCCCGCCCGGATCGCCGTCACCGCGAGCCCGAGCGCGGTGAAGCTGACCGAGAGCGAGCAGGCCGAGCTCACGGTCACCGTGACCGGGCAAGGCGACCACTCCGTGGACCTGCTGCTGCATCCGCGCTACGCGGTCGTGCCGGGAACGGCGGGCGGCCAGCGCGACGGCGAGCCGGGCCTGAGCGCCGGAACGTCCGGCCTGCCGTTCCAGGTGACGCGCACCGGGCGCCGGAGCCTCGGCGTGCTGGAGGTCACGCTCTGGGACCGGTGGCGGCTGACCGAGGGCCACGCCACGGTCGAGCTGCCGATCGTCGACTGCTACCCGATGCCCGCGGCGCAGCAGCAGCGAGTGGTGCTCAGCCGGCTGCCCAGCCGCCTTGGTGAGCACCCATCCCGGTCGTCCGGCGAGGGGCTCGAGTTCACCGGCGTGCGCGAGTTCGTGCCCGGCGACCGCCAGCGCAGGATCAACTGGCCGGCCACCACCCGGCGGGGACGGCTGCAGCTGAACACGTTCGCGGCCGAGCGCACCCAGAACGTGGTCATCATCGCCGATGCCAGCTCCGACGTGGGCGAGCCGGGATCCACGCCGGCCGATCTCGGCTTCCGCGGGGCGGCCGGCGCTGCCCGCGCCTACCTGGCCGTCCGGGACCGGGTTGGCCTCATCGTCTACCAGCGCAGCGTGCGGTGGGTCGCGCCGGGCCTGGGCCCGCGCCAGTACTACCGGATCATGGACCTGATGCTGCTGGAGCACGCGCGGGTCGCCGACCCCAGGCGGGACGCGGCGCTCACCCGGCTGCCCAGGGCGGCGCTGCCGCCCGGCTCGCTGATCCTGGTGTTCAGCCCGCTGCTCGACCGGCGGCTGGTCGAGACCGTGCGGGATCTGCGCGAGCGCGGCTTCTCGGTGCTGATCATCGACGTGCTCAACGCCGAGCCGGCCGGGAGCAACGACAGCGTCAGCGGGCTCGCCCGGCGGGTATGGCGGATGGAGCAGGACGCGATCCGGTTCTCGCTCCGTGAGCTCGGCATCCCCCTGGTCCGGTGGGACGGCCGGCAGAGCCTGGACGAGCCGCTCGCCCCGTACACCAGGAGGGTCATGGTGATGCGAAGATGACCGCGCGCATAATCGGCGCCGCGGGCCTGCTGGCCGCGGCCTGCGTGGTCTGGTCGGCCCTGCCGCTCCGGCACGGGGCCCTCGCGGCCGTGCTGCTGGCTGTGGCGATCGCCTGCGCACTGCTCAGCCTGGCCCGGCTCGCGCTCGGCCCCACGTCCGGCGAGGGGGCCGCCTACCTGAACGTGGCCCAGCGCTCGGCGCTGAATCTGGCCGACCTGGCCCGCCAGTGGCCGTGGGCCGAGGGCATGGTCGTCGCCGTGCTGGTTCTCGAGGCCCTGCATCGTTCCCCGCCCTGGCACACCGGGCTGCTCGGAGCGGCCCTGCTCGCCTACCTGTTCGCCAGCCACCTCGCCGAGTCGCGGGCCCGGCCTGCCGTGCTCCGGCCGCAGGCGCCGCTGATCGCTGCCGGGCTCGGGCTGCTCGCGCTCGCGGCGGGCGCCGCGGCGCTGCCGTCCGGCACCGGGTCGGCCGCCGAGGTGCTGGCGCTGGTCGCCGCGGTGGCCGCGATCGCCGTGGCGGGCCTGGCGATCCCGGTGTGACCCGCAACCCCGCCCGGCCGCGAGCCAGGCCCGCCTGGCTCAGCGGCCCACGGCGTAGCCCTGCATGCCGCGCGGGTTCGCCGCCGCGTACAGGAACCCCCGGTCCCGCGCGACCGCGCTGATCCGGCCGAGCGACCAGGGCGGCATGACCTGCACGTCGTGCCCGCGACGGCGCAGCTCACCGAGCACCGCCTCAGGAAATCTGGACTCCGCGGCCAGCGAGCGCGGCATCGACGCGCGCGGATAGAACGACGAGGGAAAGTGGTCGGTGTGGAAGGCCGGCGCGTCGATCGCTTCCTGCAGGTTCATGCCGAACAGCACGTGGTTGAGGAGGAACGCGAGCGGCCACTGGTCCTGCTGGTCACCGCCGGGGGTGCCGAACGCGAGGTACGGCTCGCCGGCGCGCAGCGCCAGCGACGGCGACAGCGTCGTCCGCGGCCGGGTGCCCGGCCGGAGCGTGCTGGCCAGGTCCGGGGTGAGCGTGAACATCTGCGCCCGCGTGCCCAGGCAGAACCCGAGCCCGGGAATGACCGGCGAGCTCTGCAGCCAGCCGCCGCTCGGAGTGGCGGACACCAGGTTGCCGAACGAGTCGGCCACGTCCAGATGGCAGGTGTCCCCCGGCCCCAGCTCGGGCGCCATCGGGTTGGCCGCCTGAGCCAGTGGCTCCCCGGCGCCGTGGCCGCGATGCCCGCCGTCCGCCAGGCCGGCACCTGCGCCGCGAGCCCTGTCGCCCCCCGCGCGGCCGCCACCCGCGCCATCGCCGAACCATGGGGCCGCGAACCCCGGCAGCCCGGGCTCGGCTCCCCCGGGCGCACCGGGTACCAGCGCCCCGGACGCCTCCGGGCCCACCAGGCGCCGCCGTTGCGCCGCGTACGACGATGACAGCAGCTCGGCGAGCGGCACGTCGCTCGCGCGCGGGTCCCCGTACCATGCCTCGCGGTCGGCGAACGCGAGCTTCGCGCACTCGATGACCGTATGGATGAAATCGGCGGACCCGGGCCCCATCGCCGCCAGGTCGAAGCCGTCGAGCAGCGCGAGCTGCTGCAGGAGCACCGGGCCCTGTCCCCACGGCCCGGTCTTGCACACGGTCAGGCCGTGGTAGTCGAGCGTGGCCGGTGCCTCGGCCGACGCGCGCCACGCCGCCAGGTCATCACCGGTCAGCAGGCCGCGCTGCGGCCGCCCGGTGACATCCATGACCTCGGCGCGGGCCAGGAACTCCGCGATCGCCGCGGCCACGAACCCCTCGTAGAACACCCTCCGCGCGGCCTCGATCTGCGCCGAGCGATCCGCCGACGCCGCCTCGGCCTCGGCCAGGAGCCGGCCGTACGCGGCGGCCAGGTCCGGGTTCGCGAACCGGGCGCCGGGCGCCGCCGCCGAGCCGCCGGGGAGGTAGACCGCGGCGGAGCTCGGCCAGTGCTCACGGAACGTGTCGGCGACCGCCGTCACCGCGGCGCTCGCGGTGCCCAGCATCGGGTACCCGTTCCCGGCGTAGCCGATCGCGTACTCCATCACGTCGCGCAGCCGGAGGGTGCCGTACCGCTCGAGCAGCAGCATCCACGTCCCGAACGCCGCGGGCACGCAGGCCGCAAGCAGCCCGGTGCCGGGCACCAGGTCAAGCCCAAGCGCGCCGAACGCGTCCAGCGTGGCCGCCGCGGGCGCCGGGCCCTGCCCGTCGAGCACGAAGACGTCACCGGCCGCGGCCGAGAACCCGATGACCGGGACCTCGCCGCCCGGCCCGTTCAGGTGCGGCTCCACCACCTGCAGCACGAGGCCGGTCGCGACCGCGGCATCGAACGCGTTGCCGCCCTTCTCCAGCACCGCCATGCCGGCCGCCGAGGCGAGCCAGTGCGTCGATGCGACCATCCCGAACGTGCCAGCCAGCTGCGGCCTGGTCGTGAACGTCTCGGGCACCTGCGCCTCCACCGGTTGTTGGGCATCGTGTCAATACCGTGATATGCGGCGCGCCGGGCCGGCCGCAACCAGCGCGCCCCGAATAGCGTCATACCAAGCGTGACCACTCTGGCCACGACGGGAGGGGGCAACGAGATGACATCGGCGCGGATCCTGATCGCCTTGGCCGCTCTGGCCGGCGCGACGGCCCTGCTCGCGGGCTGCGGCACCGCCACCACCCCCACGGCCTCCCCTTCGACGTCGGGCCCGGCCACCACGACGCCGGCCACGTCGCCCAGCGCGGCAGCCACGCAGGCATCGAGCCCCGCGCCGACACCGAGCTCGTCCTCGGCCGGCGTGGCCGCGTGCGGGACCTCGGCCCTGCACGTGGCAGTGCCGTCCGGCAGCGGGAACGCGGCCGCGGGCAGCAGCTACTACCCGATCCAGTTCAGCAACACGTCAAGTTCTCCGTGCACGCTCTACGGCTACCCGGGCGTGTCCTTCGTCGGCGCGGTCGGCGGCAGCCAGATCGGCGCGCCCGCGGCCAGGAACTCCGCGCTCGCGGCGAAGCTGATCAGCCTGTCTCCCGGCCAGACCGTGCACGCCACTCTCCAGGTAGTCGACGCGATGAACTACCCGTCGGGCGGCTGCGGCCTGGTCACCGCGCACTGGCTGAAGATCTACCCGCCCAACCAGACCGCCCCGCTCTACGTCAGTTTCACGGCACAGACCTGCTCGAAGCCTAAGACGGTCTTGTCGGTGCAGACCGTCCAGACCGGTTCGAGCGGAACCTAGCGGCCGACCCGGCTCACCGATAACCGCCCGTTACGCAACGCCACTCCCCGCTCTGGCGCCTACGAACCGTCATTGGATGGTGACGTTTATGGCACGGAGCAAGCATGTGCTCGCAACGCTGGCCGCGTGTGCCGCCGCCGCGGCGCTGCTCGCCTGCGGCCCGGCACGCTGGCCCGCCAGGGCCGGCTGCCGGTCGTCAAGCCTGCTGGTGACGCTCGATACCCGCGCCGCCGGCGCGGCGGGCGGCAGCGAGTACCTGCCGGTCGACATAACCAACACCGCCGCGGCAAGCTGCCATCTGCACGGCTACCCGGGGGTGGCGTTGGTCCCCGGGATTGGCGGCAGCCGGATCGGCGGCGCGACCACGCGGCAGGCCGGCCAGCCGGTGCGCCGGGTGATTCTCGCGCCTGGCGGAACCGCGCATGCCTGGCTGATCGTCGCCGCCGCCTCGAACTACCCTCGGTCCCGGTGCCGTCCGGTCGCCATCGACTGGCTCCGGGTCCGCGCACCCGGCCAGCGCGGCTACAACTACGTACAGCATCAGTTCACCGCTTGCGCGGATGCGTCGATCCTCACCGTCCAGCCGGTGCGGCCGGGACTCGGCCTGCGCAGAACCGGCCAGACAAGCTGGCCGGGCAGGCCCGGCCGGCCCGGCGTGCGGGCCAGCGGTAGCGTTGCAGGCCATGGACGACCTAACCCCCCGGCTGCGCGCGGTCTGCGATCTCGACATCGCCGATGTGCGGGAGTTCAGCGGACGGCATGAGTACGACGGCCAGATCCAGGACCTGTCTCGCGACGGGGTGCGGGCGGGGCTCGCCAGGCTGGCGGACGCCGCGGCCGCCGGCCCGGTCCTCGACGACCCGCACGACGAGGCGCAGCTGGCCGTGTTCGAGCGCGCCGCCCGTACCTGGCTGGGTGAGCAGGAGATGCACCGCCGCAACCCCCTCGTGCACCTGGCCGGACTCGACCTCGCCTGTTACGACCGGGAGTACGCGCCGCAACGGCAGCGCGACGAGGCGCGCGCGGCGCACCTGGCCGGGTGGCCCGCGGCCATCGAAAGCGCGATCGAGACCCTCGACTCGGTGAGCGCGCCGGTCGCGGCGGCGCTCGTCGACGGCATCCGCGGCCTGGCCGCCGGTATCCCGGCGAACGCCGACGCCGAGGTCAGGCGGACCGCGCTCGCGGCGCACGCGCGCCTGGTAGCGCACATCGAGCGGGCTGCAACCCATGGCGACCCCGACGCTGCCCTCGGCTCGGCTGCGCTCACCTCGATCATGAGCAGCACCGACGCCATGCCGGTCGACCTGGGCAAGCTGAGCGAGCGGGCCGATGCGGAGCGGGACCGGCTGACCGCGCTGCTCAACGAGAGCTGCGCGCAGGTGGATCCGGGCAGCCCGCCGCTCGATGTGGCGCGGGCGCTTGTCCGCGATCATCCGGACGCCGACGGCGTCATCGAGGCGGCCCGGCACTGGACCGAGCTCGCGATCGCGTTCACAACAGACCACCAGCTGGTGCCCTACGACGACGGCGAGTGCCGGGTCGGGCCCGCCCCCGAGTCGCGGCGCTGGGCAATGGCGATGATGTCCCCGGCGGCACCCGGCGAGCCCGACGGCCCGTCCTGGTACCACATCACCCCGCCCGAGGAGTCCTGGCCGGAGCAGGACATCGAGGAGTGGCTCGAGGTGTTCAGCGCGACCACCCTGCCCGGCATCACCGTGCACGAGGTCGCGCCGGGGCACTTCTCGCACGGCCGGGCGATCCGCCGGGCGGCGACTCAGGTCCGCCGCACGCTGCACTCCACGGCGTTCGTCGAAGGCTGGGCGCACTACGCCGAGGAACTCTGCGTGGAAGAGGGTTTCTGCGGCGACGATCCGCGCTTCGCGATCGGCGTGTGGCTCGAGGCGCTGGTCCGGGTCACCCGGCTGGCCTGCGCCATCGGCGTCCACACCGCGGGCATGACCGTGCAGCAGGGCGCCCGCAGGTTCGAGGCGGACACCCACCTGGCCGGGGCCGCCGCGCTCTCCGAGGCGCGCCGGGCGACCTTTGATCCCACCTACGGGCGCTACACCTGGGGCAAACTGGAGATCATGAGCCTGCGTGAGCGGGCCAGGAAGGAATGGGGCGCGGGCTTCTCGCTGCGCAGGTTCCACTCGGCCATGCTCAACCTCGGCTCCCCGCCACTGGGGCTGCTCGGCACGGCCGTCGAGCGCGGCTGAGCCGGCCAGCACCGGCCGGCGCGCGCGTGAGACCATGACATCGCTGGAACAGATGTAGGGGCACGAAGATGCAGCAAGGACAGGGCCTGCGCCGGATCCTCGGCGGGCCGGCGGGAGCGTGCAAGGCATGGGCAGCCGCCCGGACGGCCGCGGCCGCATGCGTGCTGCTGCTCGGGGCCTCGGCGCTGGCAGGCTGCGCGCAGCAGGCAGTCGCGGCCCAGTCGCTCCAGGTCGGCACGGCCTACGTCGCGGTGCCGAGCACCGGCGACGTCACCACCGCCTACCTGGTGATCAGGAACAACGGGCCCGCCGACCGCCTGATCTCGGCCCGCACCAGCGACGGCGGCCACGTGACCTTCTGGGAGCCGTCCCGTGCGGGCGACCGCGTGATGAGGTCGGTGCCGGACATCGGAATACCCGCCGACTCGCTGCTTCGGCTGTCCCCGGACGGCTCGCACCTCATGATCGCCGGCGCCGGGCCGATGAAGGGCGGCACCCTGATCACGCTCACGCTGACGTTCGCCAAGAGCGGCACGATGTCGATACAGGCCGACGTCACCAACCCGGAAAGCGGCGGCAGCGGCTACTTCCTGAACTGACCTGACCGCGAGCAGCCGGGAGTCACCCGGCACGAAGACGGGAATATTCTCGGGGGACGGGTGTGACGACTTGCCGACGATCTCCTCGAGATATATCGTCTTGCTATCGAGTTCACTGGCCAGCGGACCGCGGAGGACCACATGGCAACGGGACCGGAGCTTCGCATCGGGCACGCCGAGCGCGAAGCGGCCGCAGCCAGCCTGCGCGAGCACTATGCACAGGGCCGGCTCACGCTGGAGGAGTTCAACGAGCGCCTGGACGCCACGTTCAAGGCGGTCACGCAGGGCCAGCTGAACCAGATCACAGAGGATCTTCCACACGCCGTGCCGCCCTCGGCGGCGCTGCCGGTCACGACCGTTCCCGGCGGCGGCAGGGACCGGGCCAGGCAGGACTGGTCCCAGGGTCACCGCCACCACCCACGGCTCGGCATCTTCCCCGTGGTCATCGCCGCGCTCGGCACCTGGCTGCTTCTGTTCGACTTGCACCTGAGGGCGTTCCCCTGGCCGGGCAAGCTGGCGATCTTCCTCGCGATCTTCGGCGTCATCCGCGGCGTGCTGCGGCGCGTGTTCGGCGGCCGGGGCCGGGTCGGCGGTCGCGGCGGCCGTGGCCGGGGCGGCCGTGGCGGCCCGTGGAGCGGCATCTGATCGCCGGCGCCCCGGCACTGCCCGCTACGGCCAATATCCGCGCGGCTGTTACCCGCGTGGCCGTGCTCGGGTGGCTGTTACCCCGGCGGCGCTAAGGACGCGAGCCTGACCGCACCGCAGTGGGAGCGCGCAGTCAGCGCGCCCCCGCATACCGCTTACGCCCGCGCCGGGATCCTCAGCGGGACCACCAGGTAACGGAACGCGGGCGCATCCTCCCCGGGCGCCAGGCCCTCGTCATCGGCCCAGGTGAGCAACGCGGGCTTGGCCGCGGTGCTGAACTCGAGCCGGATCCGCCCGGGCTCGACAGGCGCCGGCTCTTCACCCTCGCGCGGCGCGCCCTGCTGCCGCGCCTGAGCGGCCGATGCCGAGGCCGCGCCGAGGCCGTCAAGGAGATAGTGCGGGTTGAACGAGATGATCCGCTCCTCGCCCTCGAAGTCGGCCGGCACGGTCTCCACCGCCCTCGCCCGGCCATCGGTCTGCGCCTCGATGACCACGTTCCCCGAGCCGAACGTCAGCCGGACCGGGCTGGCCCGGTCGGCGACCAGCGACACCCTCCGGACCGCCTCGGTGAACGGGCCTGCGGGCAGCGTGGCGCGTGACCCGAACCCGTCGGGGAACCTGGACTGGTACTTGATGAACTCCCCCCCGATGAGCCGGGCGGTCAGCCTGCGGTTCCCGCCCGCGAAGCTGATCACGCCGTCGGCGGGCCGCGGATCGCGCGCCGGACCCTCGGCAGGCACAGCGTCGGTGCTCGGTTGGCCCGCCTCGAACGCCACGGTCACCGGCACCCCGGCGGCCACGGACCGCGCCACGTCTGCCAGGGTTCTGGCCGGGACCATCGCGGCTGCCCTGAGGCCGCGCGCGGCCGGTTCCCAGCGGACATCCTTGACGGCCAGCCGGTACCGGTCGGTGGCGGCGAGCGTCAGCGTCTGGTCGTGCACGTCCAGGCAGACCGCGGTGAGCATGGGCAGCGTATCGTCCCGGCTCGCCGCGGGAACGACCTGAGCCGCTGCGAGCGCCAGGACGCCGCCGTCAATCGTCCCGGCGACCGGCGGCGGATCCGGCAGTACCGGGTACTCCGCCACCGGCAGCGAGACCAGCTCAAACTCGGCGCTGCCGCAGGTGAGGCCGACCATGTCGCCGTCGGTCACGACCTCGACGTCGAGGGCGGGAAGGCTGCGGGTGATCTCGGCGAGCAGGCGGCCCGGCACCAGCGCGGTCCCGTCCTCCTTGACCTCGGCGTCGATTCGCAGCACGGCGGAGATCTCGTAGTCGAAGCAGGACAGGGTCAGCCCGTCGCCGTCGGCCTGCAGCAGCAGCCCGGACAGCACCGGCACCACCGGCCGCGACGGCAGCGCGCGCGCAACCCACGCCACCGCTTCCCCGAATACCTCACGCCCGACCCGGAACCTCATAGCCACCGCCTCCGCACGACCCGTTCTTAACCGATCCTGGCACGCGCCACCGACAGTTCAGAACGGGTCGCCCGAGGCGAATGGGCGGGATGGGCGGGAAATCAGACGAGCCCTGGCGGCGCCGATTCGAGGGTCGCCTCGATCGCCCGCGCCAGCGCCCTGGCTGACTCCGCGGTCAGCTCGACCGCCACCCGGGCGGACGGGCCGCTCGCCGGGTTGAGGAAGTCGATGTTGAGCGTGTGCTCGGCGGGGGCGTGCTGCGGGTGGTCCAGGTAGACGGTCGCGTCAGTGAGCGTGAACCAGCCCTGCGCGCCCTTGCCGCTGCCGGCTACCTCGATCTTCTCGGTCAGGTACGTGCACATCTCGGCGCCCTCCTCATCCGGCCAGGTAGCGGCCGAAGAAATCCCAGATCTTCTGCCAGCCGTCGTTGGCCGCCTCCACCCGGTAGGCCGGGCGGTCCACCGAGAAGAACGCGTGCCCGGCGCCCTCGTAGCTGTGGAACTCGTGTTCCTTGCCTGCCTCGGTGAGGACCTTGTCCAGTTCGTCGACCTGCTCCGGGGACGGGTACTGGTCGTCCGCGCCGAACAGCCCCAGCAGCGGGCAGGACAGGCTGGGGGCGAGGTGCGCGATCGGCCCGACCTTGAGCGGCATTCCCTCGGGAGGGTTTCCGACCACGAAGGCGCCGTAGCAGTCGACAGCCGCCTCGAGCGGCAGGCTGCACGCGGCAAGGAACGACTGGCGCCCGCCCGAGCAATACCCGATGACCCCGACCTTGCCGTTGCTGCCGTCCAGGGCCCGCAGGTGGGCGGCTGCCCCGGCGACGTCGCCGACGAGGCGCTCGTCCGGCACCCCGCCCTTGGCCCGTGCGGCCGCGGCCGCGTCGTCCGGGCTGGCTCCCGGCGCGTCCCTGTGGTAGAGGTTCGGCATCAGCGCGGCGTAGCCATGGGCCGCGAACCTCCTGGTTATCTCCTTGGTCCCACCGTCGTATCCGGGCATGTGGTGGATCACGACGACGTTGCCGAACGACTCCTGCCCGAGCGGCCGGGCGATGTAAGCCTCGATCTCGTCCCCGTCGTGGCCGGTGATGCCGATGGTCTCTGCGATCAGCGCCCCATCCAATGCGCTCTCCCTACCAGTAGCCTGTCCGTTTAAACGATCGGCTCCATCCTGCCAGCCGACCGCTCGCCTGCCCGCAGCCCCCCAAGATCAACGAGGGGACCGGCGTTTCTGCTGGTACACGGACACGCAGTGGGGCATGATCGGGGAGGCGGGGTGGCCGGGGAGGGGCACGGTCGAATCAAATGAGCGCGGCAGCGATCGTTATCGCGTTAATCGTTCTGGTTGTGGGCTGCATCCTGGGCTGGCACGCCAACCGTGCCCATGCCGCGCATGGTGACATCAAGGTCACGCATACCCGGATAGCGAACTACCGAAAGACCCGCCTGCGCAGCGGACTGTGGGCCATCGGTCTCATCGTCATTGCGGTGTTGCTGCTGATCGCCGGCGTCCACTAATTCCCTGGCCGTCGGCCCACAGCCGCCTCCTCGCCAGGCCATTCCCGGTCCTGCCCGCCGGCGGGCCATGATGGGAACCGTGGTGGCGATCGTGGTCTCAGGCCCGCAGGCGACCGGCAAGACCACGCTGGCGATGGCCCTCGGTACGGCGCTGTCGATTCCGGTGTTCTCCCGCGACCCGCTGATGCGGGTGCTGCAGGTCAGCCTGCCCTGGCCGGTGACGCGACACGGGCCGTGTGTTCCGGCCACCGGCCTCGGGCTGCAGACGGCTCTGCTCGCCAGGCAGCTCGAACTCGGCCAGTCGGCGATCCTGGAGTGCATCGCGCCGCTCGCGGTCCGCCAGGAGTGGCGGCAGATGTGCCTGGGGTCCGGCTGCCGCTTCGTGTCGGTGGAATGCACCTGCCCGGATGCTGGCGCGCATCGCGCCAGGTTCGAGCAACGCCGAGCGGCCGGCCGGCGCTCTCACGGCTGGCGCTACGTCACGGCCACCATGAAGCGGTACCAGCCCGACGCCCACGCCGACTTCGAGGCCGACACGACCCGGCCGGTCGCCGACCTGGTCGCCGACATCGCCGCCCTCGCCAGGGACGCAACCCCGCCGCGTTAGATCCCGAGCTCGTCACCGAGCCGGAGCTGGAGCCACAGCAGGCCCATTCCGCCGTGGATCATCGGCCTGACGATATTCTCGATCTTCGGCGGCAGCTACGTCGGTGGCTACCCCAGCGTCTTCGGCATCGCGATCCACCACCACCTACCCTTCTGGTGGGACATCGGCGCGGTCGCGGTGTTCAGCCTGGCCGTCTACTACTACGCGATCCACAGCCGCCTCGGCCCGGAGCGGGTGGCGCCACAGGTGCAGGAGGCAATCGCCGACGCCCACCAGGAGGAACTCGACCTGGGCGTCCCCGAGCCGGCCTGAGCAGCATCGAGGGCAGGAGGAGGCAAGCCCGCCATGACCGTTGAGACCGCAGCCGCCGAGCTGCTCGGCCTGTTCCCGCCAGGCTCGCGGGTGGACACCGACGGCGAGCTCGTGGTGGCCGGATGCCGGCTGGCCGACCTGGCGGACACCTGGGACACGCCGCTGTACGTCGTCGACGAGACGGCGGTGCGGGCCCAGGTCCGCCGCGTCCGGCAGGCCCTCGAGGACCGGTGGCAGAACTCGCGGATGGTCTTCGCGTCCAAGGCCTTCCCGTGCACGGCGATGTACCGGCTGATGGCCGACGAGGGCATCGGCGTGGACGTGGCCGGGGCGGGTGAGCTGGTCATGGCGCTCGCCGGCGGGATCGACCCGGCCCGGATCGTGGTGCACGGCAACGCCAAGACCACGGCCGAGCTCCGGCTCGCGGTGGAGGCCGGGGTCGGCCTGATCGTCATCGACAACACCGACGACATCGACCGCCTGGAGAAGCTGGTCTCTTCGGAGCAGTCCGTGCTGGTCCGGGTGATCCCCGGGGTTCGGCCCGACACCTACGAGGCGGTCGCCACCGGCCAGGCCGGTTCCAAATTCGGCCTGCCGGTGCCCGCCGCCAGGGCCGCCATCGCGCGGCTGCGGCACAGCGACAAGCTGCGCGTCGAGGGTGTGCACGCGCACATCGGCTCGCAGATCCTGGCTACCGAGCCGTATGCGCGGGAGGTGGAGGCCATCGCGGGGCTCGGCGACTTCGCGACCTACAACCTGGGCGGCGGCCTCGGCGTGCGCTACACCTACACCGACCGGCCGCCCAGCCCCGAAGACTGGATCGAGGTGCTGACCGGGGCGGCACGCCGCCACCTGCCGCGCGACGCGCGGCTCATCATCGAGCCAGGCCGGATGCTGGTCGCCCCGTTCGGGGTGACCGTGTACCGGGTGGTCTCGGTGAAGGGTGACGATCCGCGGTTCGTGGCCGTGGACGGCGGCATGGCCGACAACATGGAAGTGTCGCTCTACGGCCAGCGGTTCGAGGCCACGGTGACCAGCCGGGTGGGCGGCGGCAACAGCGTCGAGCTGGTCGGGCGGCACTGCGAATCCGGCGACCGGCTGATCAGCGGCGTCCCGCTGCACGACCCCCGGCCCGGTGACCTCGTGGCCGTGGCTGCGACCGGCGCTTACTGCTACACGATGGCCAACAACTACAACGGCGCGATGCGGCCGCCCGTGGTGTTCTGCGCCGACGGCGTGCCGCGCCTGGTCGTCCGCAGGGAAACGCACGCCGACTTCCTGTCCCGCGATGTCGCCTCGTCATGACGGAACCGCCCGGCTCGCCAGCGGTCCGCCGTGCTCTGCCCGGAGCTCCCTCGCAAGGGAGGCATCGAGATGGACGGCTCACCCGCCGGAAGGCCACGGAAGATTCTGGCCGACTGGTTTGTTGCTTCTAGCAAACACGTCATATCGTGTTAGGCAGGTTAGATTGGACCTTGCAGAGCTCAGGGTCTTGAGAGGTGAACGCGATGACCGGTTGGTACGCAGAGCGGAAGCCTGACTGGTCGGCCAAGGCCGTAATCGCCGCGACGGTGCTCGCGCTGCTGCTGGTAGCGGCCGTGCCCGTGGCGCTGCTGGCCGGAATAGTCATGATGGCGCTGGGACACGTGATCGGCGGGCTGGCGCTGTTCGGCGGCTCGATCCTCGCCGCCGCCGTAGCCGTCGTGGTAGCAGGCATGAGCGGAATGCGGCACCTGCGCAAGCTGGTCTCCCGAAACTTGCGTGTCGTGCAGCTGGACGGCAGCCAGTTCAGCGACGTCGCAGAGCCGGAGAACAGAGGCTACGACGACGTCATAGAGCTGGACCCCAGCGAGTACACCGAAGTTCGCTGACGAAGTCGACTTGCCGATCACTGTCGGCGGTGCGGCGTGATCAGCGCGGTGATGGTGATCGCTAGGCCGACCGCGTAGATAGGCACAAGCAAGAGCCCCCGACCTTAGCCTTCCGGGTCGAGGGCTTTGTGCTGTCTGGGCTATGTGTTGTTCCAGCGAACACCTCGCGGTTCCACTGAATCGCGTCTCGCGCGATTAACGGGCGCACCTCGTACCCCGTGTCCGCCGTGATGGGCTTCGCGGCACCCGTGAGCCTCTGGGCGCTCCAGACGCCATCCTCGTTGACATCTAAGCGGTAGCGGTCATGCCAGATTCGCTGAAGCTCATACAGAAGGCTTGCATCCTCGGTGCTCAGGTCATGGCGTGGTTCCATCGGCTTAGTTCCAAGGTGCTGTCAGGCACGCATAGCGGTGCGGATGTTCAGTGCCAGCCAGAAGAGACCTTCCGCGTCATCGTCGGCAGCGGCCGCGAACGCGGCTATAGCCCGGTCCGGGGGCGCTCCTTACCTAGAGCATACGCGTGTATGCGCGACCCTACACGATCCCGGCAGAGACGCTTTGCGTAGTCCTGGGGACGCTTGAGACGTGACGATGCCCGACGACCCCAGGCGCTACATGCAGATTGCCGCGTTCGTGCGTCAGGGGCTCACTGAGGGGCGCTGGACTCCGGGGGAACCGGTCCCGAGCATCACGACTCTGAGCCAGCAGTTCGAAGTCAACAGGCGAACAGCAGGAAAAGCCCTCACCCTGCTGGAGAGTGAGGGTTTGCTTACCCGGGTTCCCGGTTTGGGGTACTACGTGAACTCGCCAGCGCCCAGCGGCTCATGATGTCATGCCCATGTCATGGACTCGGTCCCCACGCATTTCCGTCCTCTGCAGGGCACTCAGAAACGATCTAGGAACCCTGCCTTTGCGCAGGTGGGAGACTATCTGCCTCCCCGTTTAGCTCCCGCGCCAAGACTCGAACTTGGAACCTGCCGGTTAACAGCCGGACGCTCTGCCGATTGAGCTACGCGGGACTGCACGAGCGCGGATGAGCAAACCGGTCCCCCGGCCGCTCTGTGCCGCGCGCACAAGGGTAGCGCACTCGCGGGATAAACGATCGCACACGCCCGCACGACGAGCAGCGCGGAGCATAACCGCGTTTCGGCTGGGCATGACCCGGGAAGTCAGCCAAGCGCGGTACAAGCAGCCATCGGGGCGCCGGATACCGCAGCGATGGCGCGGATGACGTCCTCGGGAGAGATCCAGATGCGATATCGAATCACGTTCCTCACCGGCTTCGCCGCCGGCTTCGTGCTCGGCGCGCGCGCAGGCCGCGAGCGCTACGAGCAGATCAAGGCTGTCGGCCGCCGCGTGGCCGACAGCCCGGCCGCGCAGCAGGCCGCCGGCGCGGTTCAGGCCCAAGCCGCCGGGCTGGCCAAGACCGCGAAGCAGAAGGTCACCGACGGCCTGCAGGACCGGGTGCCGAAGCTGGCGAGCACGGCGAAGGACAAGGTCGGCGACCAGGTGGCCGGCCTGCGCCAGCGCAACGGTCACAAGAAGCAGGACGGCGACGCGGGCACGTCGGGCAACGGCCATTTGGCCGCGGCTGACCGCCGGCACGACTAGCCGAGCCTGCCCGAGCTGACCGCCGAGGCGGCGATCAGCCGTGCGCTGCCTCGTCCTCGTCGCCGGGGAAGGCGTCCAGCGCTGCCAGGTCCTCGTCGGTCAGCGTTGTGAACGGGGCGATCCGCTGCGCGTACTCCCTGGCCGTGTCGTCCATCGGCCCGCCGAAGCTCATCGCGTTCCTGGCGATGTGCTCGACCCACTCAGCGACTTCCCTGGGATTGAACCTGACGACCAGTGCGCCCTCCACGTCCAGCAAGTGCCGCGGCGGGGTCGCGCCGATGGTGGCGCGGACAGTCAGGTCGGTGAAATCGTCATCCGCCGCGTTCCCGGTTACCAGCCCGGCATAGTTGCGGTAGGTGCCGGCGGGCACGAGGCCGTAATTCCCGCGGCCGGGACCCTTACCCCCGACGATGACCGGATCGCCGGTATTGGTCATCGCGGCCAGCGCCACCAAATGGAACCAGACCCGCCCCTCGACCCGCTCGCCAAAGCGTGCATGCAGGCCGAACGGCGCCTCGCGAAGCAGGCTGCCAACCTTGACGCCAGATCCCACGGTCCCATTCTCACTGACGGAACCGACAATTCCCGGTATTGATACCTGCGGGGGGCTCCGCCCCCCGCATACCCCCCGAACCAAACACCCTGCGGGCTCCGCCCCCCGCATTCCCCCCAAACCAAACACCCTGCGGGCTCCGCCCCCCGCATACCCCCCAAACCAAACATTCATGGGCTTGGTGAGATAGCGGCGCTGAAATTCGTGATTCAGCAGTGAAAGCTATGCAAGATATTCGCGCAGCATCTGCGCGCGGCTGGGATGGCGCAGCTTGGCAAGCGTCTTGGACTCGATCTGGCGGATGCGCTCACGAGTCACGCCGAATTCCCGGCCGACCTCTTCCAGCGTCCTCGGGTGCCCGTCGGTCAGGCCAAACCGCAGCTGGATGATGCGCTGCTCACGGATCGAGAGGTTGTCGAGCACCTGCTCCAGCTGATCCTGGAGCATGATGAACGCCGCCGCCTCCATCGGCACCACGGCGTCGGCGTCCTCGATGAAGTCACCGAGGTCGGAGTCCTCCTCGCCAATCGGCGACTGCAGCGACACCGGTTCCTGGGCAATGCGCTGGATCTCGGCGACCCGTTCCGGGGTCAGCCCCATCTCCTCCGCGATCTCCTCCGGGGTGGCCTCGCGTCCCAGATCCTGATGCAGCTGGCGCTGGATCCTCGCCATTTTGTTGATGGTCTCGACCATGTGCACCGGGATCCGGATCGTGCGCGCCTGGTCCGCGATCGCGCGGGTGATCGCCTGCCGGATCCACCACGTGGCGTACGTGGAGAACTTGTAGCCCTTGGTGTAGTCGAACTTCTCCACCGCCCGGATCAGGCCGAGGTTGCCCTCCTGGATCAGGTCGAGGAAGACCAGGCCCCTGCCGATGTACCGCTTGGCGATCGACACCACGAGCCGCAGGTTGGCCTCGATCAGCCGTTGCTTGGCCCGCATCCCGTCGGTGGCGAGCTGCGCGAGGTCGGAAAGCAGCGTGCCGCCGCATGCCGCGCGGTCACCCTGCAGCTTCTCCTCCGCGAACAGGCCGGCCTCGATCGACTTGGCCAGATCGACCTCGTCCTGCGCGGTGAGCAACGGCACCCTGCCGATCTCACGCAGATAGATCCGGACCAGGTCCCCTGTGACCGCACGTCTGGCGCCGTCCTGGACCTCGCGTCTCAGGTCATCCTGATCTTCCGGGGGGGCCTCGATGATTTCGACACCCTCATCGGCCAGCAGCCGGAGGACGCCCTCGACGGCGTCCGCTGGCAACTCACAGCGATCGAACGTCGTCGTGAGCTCGGCCATCGCGACCGTCCCGCGTTCCCTGGCGCGCGAAACAAGGTCAGTTACTTGATCAACCGGGGGCAGAACCGTAAGGCTCATGGAGACAAGTGTGCGTCACGAAACAGGCGTTGCGAGGATCTAATATTGTCACCTTGAGGGTAGTAACGGGATTGACCCTATCTGTGTACGCAGCGATTACAGCGCACCTGAGCCGCGGTCCGACAACCCCTTCCGGCGCTGCTCAAGGGACACGAGATCACCGAACATCCGGTTGTACGCGACCGTCGCGTCGACCGGGCTCAGCCGCTGCAGCCGCGATTTTATCGCCGCGATCTCCCTGCTCACCGACAGCTCCTCGACGCGCGCCAGGATCGCGTCCGCGTACCGGGCATCCGCCTCGCCGTCGGACCGGGGCGCCCGCAGCGGTTCTACGGCGAGACTCGTCACGAACCCGCGCACCCGGTCATCGGGCGCGGCTTCGCGCAGCCGCTCGGCCCACTCCCTGCCGCCGGACGCCAGGCCCGCGCCGCCGCACTCGGCGATGATGCCGAACACCGCCGCGTGCACGGGGGCGGTGAACGTCTCGGCCCCGAGCGCGTCGAAAGCGGGCCCGCACAGCGCGGGCCGCTGCACCGCGAGCTTCAGCGCCTCGCGCTCGGTCTGTATCACCGGGTCTTTCGTGTTGTAGCGGACCTCCGGGGCGCCGCGCCCTCCGCTGGCGTCCCCGGCCCTCTCCGCTCCCCCGTTCACGGCGCCGTTTTGCCGCGGCCGGGCGTTCGGGCCAGCGGCGCCGGTGCGCCCGGCCCGGCGCTGCGCTGGCGTGGACGGAGCACGCGCGCGGACCCGAGCCAGCACGAAGTCCTCATCCATCATGCCCAGCCAGCGGTCCAGGCTTACCGCGTACCGGTCCCGCAGGCCGTAGTCCTTGATGTGGCCGACGATCGCCGCGGCGGCGTCCAGCGCCGCGAGGCGCCCCTCGTTGGTTTCGAGGTTGTGCTTGCGGAGCTCGCTTTGGATGGCGAACTCGTACAACGGGACGCGCTGGGCGATCAGGTCCCTGACCGCAGCGTCGCCGTGCTTGAGCCGCAGGTCGCACGGGTCAAGGCCGTCGGGCTGCACCGAGCACATCATCTGTGTGACGAATTCGTCTTCAAAGTTGAACGCGCGCCCGATCGCCTTCTGCCCGGCCGCGTCGCCGTCGAAGGTGAAGATGACCTCGCCACGGAACTTGTCCGAGTCCAGCAGCAGCCGCCGCAGGATCTTGATGTGGCCGGCACCGAACGAGGTCCCGTTCGTCGCCACCGCCGTGGTGATCCCGGCCAGGTGGCAGGCCATCACGTCGGTGTAGCCCTCCACTATCACCGCCTGGCGGCGCTGCCCGATGTCCCGCCTGGCCAGGTCGGCCCCGTAGAGCACATCGCTCTTGTTGAACAGCGGGGTCGCCGGGGTGTTCAGGTACTTCGGGCCGTCCTCGTCCTCGGCCAGCTTGCGGGCCCCGAACGCGATCACGTCCCCGTGCAGGTCCCTGATCGGCCAGATCAGCCGGTTGCGGAACATGTCCACCGGTCCGCGCCTGCCCTGCCGCGCCAGCCCGCCGCGGAGCAGTTCGTCGTCGGTGAACCCGCGGCCGCGCAGATGCCGGGCCAGCGCGTCCCACTCGGCGGGCGCGTAACCGATGCCGAACCGCGCCCAGTCGGCCTCCGCGAACCCCCGCGACGAGAGAAACGCGCGAGCGGAGCCAGCCTGGGGGGCAGCTATCCGTTCAAGGTAGAAATCCGCGGCGGCGCGGTGCGCCTCAATCAGCCGCCTGCGCTGGGAATGGTCGCGTCCCGGGACGCGCCCGCCCTGCTCGTACCGCAACTCGATCCCGGCCCTGGCCGCGAGCCGCTCGACGGCCTCGGCGAAGCTCAGGTTCTCGATCCGCTGCACGAACTTGATGACGTCGCCGCCCTCGGTGCAGGAGAAGCAGTACCAGAGCCCGCGGGCCGGGGTGACGTTGAAGGACGGCGTCTTCTCGTCGTGGAACGGGCACAGGCCCTTGAGCGAGCCGCCGCCGGCGCTGCGGAGCTGCAGGTACTCCCCCACGACCTCCTCGACGGCGGACCGCTCACGGACCAGCGCGATATCTTCGTCGCGGATCCGGCCTGCCACGTCTGCCCACCGCCGATCGCCATGCACCTGCTAACCGTCGCGGCGAGTCTAGTCCTCGGTACTGGCAGAACAGGCCAACACCGGCCGCGCGCCGGGCAGCCGTAAGATTGCCGCTCGTGCGCGCGATCACGTGGATCAAGGAACGCGGGGCCGAGTTCGCCGAGCTCGAGCTCGGCGGCGGCGAGTTGCGGGCGGTCGGGGTGGCCGTCAGCGGCGACCCGGTCCCCTACCGGCTGGAGTACGAGCTCGACTGCCAGGACGGCTTTGCCACGCGCCGGCTCTCGGTGCGGGCCTGGGGCGCGGGCTGGGGGCGCCACCTCGAGCTGACCCGCGATGCGCACGACGGCTGGGCCATCGACGCCGGATCGGATGGCGACCCCGGCGTGCCGGGCGCGCCGCCAGCGGGCGGCGACCCTGCGGCCTTTGCCGATGCCCTCGACTGTGACCTCGGGGAATGCCCGGTCACGAACACGATGCCGGTGCTGCGCCGCGGCCTGCTCGGCGGCGGCGAGACCGAGTTCCTGATGGCCTTCGTCCTCGTCCCGTGGCTGGCCGTCACGCCGGCGCTGCAGCGCTACACCCACCTGCGCAGCGGCCCGGCGTTCGAACCCGGGCTGCCCTGGCCGGGGCCGCTGAGCGTGATCCGGTACGAAAGCGGCGACTTCTCCGCTGACGTCACCTTCGACGCCGAAGGGGTGGTCGTCGACTACCCGGGCCTCGGCCGGATGGCCTGAGCCGCGTGCGCCGGCTGCTGGTCCTGTGGGACGTTGACTACACGCTGATCGACTCCAACGGGATAGGCCGGGAGCTGTACCAGACCGTGTTCGGCGAGATGTTCGGCCCGGACATGCCGCAGCCAGGGTCCATGGCCGGGCGCACCGACCGGGCCATCGTCGCCGAGGTGCTGACCCTGGCCGGGGTGGACGACCCGCGGCAGCACGTCGACGCGTTCCACCAGCTGATGGCGGTCCACGCCCCTGGCCTGGCCGACCTCGTGGTGGAGCGGGCGCGGATCCTGCCCGGAGCCGCCGAGGCCATGGCCGCGCTGGCCGGGCTTGACGGGGGCGGCGTGGTCCAGTCGCTGCTGACCGGCAACATCAGGCCGCTGGCGGAGGTGAAGCTCGGCCCGCTCGGCCTGACCGAGCACCTGGACCTGGACGCGGGAGCTTACGGCAGCATGCACGAGGTCAGGGCCGAGCTCGTGCACCAGGCCCGGCGTAACGCGTCGCGTGCGTACCGGACCGATTTCGGCGGCGACGCCACCGTGATCGTCGGCGACACGCCGCTCGACGTCGAGGCCGCGCTGACCACCGGTGCCCGGGCGGTTGGCGTGGCGACCGGCGCCTTCACCGTGGGCGAGCTCGCCGCTGCCGGGGCGCACGCGGTGCTGCCCGACCTGGCCGACACCGACCTGGTGGTCGCCGCGATCCTCGGCACCGACGCGGGTTAGAGGTCGGTAAGGGGGACGTCGGGGTCGGTTAGGCGGTCGACGTCGACTTCGGCGCCGGCCCGGATCAGGGCCTGGATGTCGTCGTTGACATCCCAGACGTTCACGTTCATCCCGGCCACCACGACGCTGCCGGCCAGCCAGAACGCGATGAACTCGAGGGAGTCCTTGTCGCCGCGGTAGACGACGTCGTCGTAGGTTCCCGGCTCGGGCAGCCCGGCGACCTCCATGCCGAGGTCGTACTGGTCGCTGAAGAAGTACGGCACCCAGTCGTAGACGGCGACCTTGCTGAGCATCGAGCGCGCCGCGACCGGGCCGCTGGCCAGCGCGTTCCCCCAGTGCTCGACCCGGATCCTGCGGCCGAGCAGGGTATTGAACGCGTTGGCCACGTCACCGGCCGCGAAGACGTTGGGATCAGAGGTGCGCAGTTGCTGGTCGACCACGATGCCGTTGTTGACCTCGAGGCCGGCGTCGACGGCGAGCCCGGCGTTGGGCGTGACGCCGACCGCGATGATGACGGTACGCGCGGGCAGTTCCGCACCCGACGATGTGATCGCGCCGGTGACGGCGCCGCCGGAGCCGGTCACCTCACTCAGGCTCTCGCCGAACCGGAACGTCACCCCGTGGCTGCGGTGCAGGTCGGCGAAGATCTCGCCGACCTCGGGGCCCAGCGCCCGCCGCAGGACGCCGGATTCCGGCTCCAGGATCGTGACCTCGCACCCGTACTCGCGCGCGGCGGCCGCGGTCTCGAGGCCGATCCAGCCGCCCCCGGCGATGACCACCTGGCCGCCGCCGCGCAGCGCGGCAGAGAGGCTCTCGGAGTCGCCCACCGTGCGAAGGTAGTGGACGCCGTCGAGGTCGCCTCCGGGGATGTCCAGCCGCCGTGGCGAGGCGCCGGTGCTGATCAGCAGCTTCTCGTAGGGCACCGACTCGCCGCCATCGAGCGTGACCCGGTGGCCGGACCGGTCGACCGAGGCCACGGTCGTGCCGCGCCGCAGGTCGACGTTGTTCTCCGAGTACCAGCCCTCGTCGTGCACGATGAACGAGTCCCGGGCGTCCTTACCCAGCAGGTAGCCCTTGGACAGCGGCGGCCGCTCGTACGGGAGCTGGTCTTCGGTGCCGATCAGCACAACGGCGCCGTCGAACCCCTCTTCCCTGAGGGTCTCCGCGGCCTTGGCACCGGTGAGCATCGCTCCGACGATCACGTACGGGTGGTTTGCTGGCATCAAGAACTCCTTCCGGCGGCGAGTACGGAAAAGCTTTCACCCACAGAGCCGGCCGTGCCATGCGATGGCCGAAGTATCCGTGAGTGAGGCGATCTGGTCGACAACGACCCGCAGTCGATCCTCGTCACTAGCTGCCGCGGCGAAGGAGGCCCGAAACACCGGTTCCAGACCGCCGGGTGCCCCGGCCAGCACCGCCGCGGCCAACTCGGCGATCAGCTCCCGCTCCCTGGCCTGGGTCTGCGCGGCACCGGCCCGGGTCATCACGTACTGCGCGGTGACCCCCTTCAGCAGCGCGCACTCCAGCCGCTGCTGGCGCGGGACGACCAGGTCGGCGGCGTACCTGGTGAGCCGGACGCCGGACGGCCTGGCGCCCAGCGTCGCGGCCTGCGCCGAGCTGCAGAACCGGCCGATCAGCTCGCTGGTCAGGTTCTTCAGCCCGGCCATTGACTCGAGGCTGCCGTCAAACGCCGCCGGCCAGCACGGCAGCGCGAGCAGCCCGGCGAAGACCTCGCACAGCTCGTCGACGGTCACCGACCCCGGGGCGCAGTACTCGTCCGCGGTGAGCGCGGCGACCATCTTCTGCTCCGAGGGGTCACGCAGCGCGCCCAGCATGATCAGCCCGGCCTGCAGCCCGTCCTCGAGGTCGTGCACGGAGTAGGCCACGTCGTCGGCCCAGTCCATGAGCTGGGCCTCCAGGCACAGCTTCTCGGGCGGCGCGCCGCCGCGGATCCAGGCGAACACGTCGGCGTCGTCGGCGTACACGCCGAATTTGACCTGGCCGGGGCGCGCGGGCCATGGGTATTTGAGCGTCGCGTCCAGGGTGGCCCGGGTCAGGTTCAGGCCGGCGCCGGGCACCTTCGCCTCCAGCCGGGTCAGCAGCCGCAGGCTTTGCGCGTTGCCCTCGAAGCCGCCGCAGCTGGCGGCGAATGTGGCCAGCGCCGACTCCCCGTTGTGCCCGAACGGGGGGTGACCCAGATCGTGGGCCAGGCACGCGGCGTCGACCAGGTCCGGATCGCACCCCAGCACGGCGGCAAACTCCCGCCCGATCTGCGCGCATTCCAGCGAATGGGTGAGCCTGGTTCGCGGGAAGTCGCCCGAGCCCACTTCGACGACCTGCGTCTTGGCCGCCAGCCTGCGCAGCGCCGCGCTGTGCAGCACCCGGGCGCGGTCCCGCTGGAACGGGCCGCGCCCGGGGTTGCGCGCGCGCTTGGGCGACTCAGCTACCCACCGCTCGGTCGCGTGGGCGTCGTAGCCGCCGTCCCTCGTCACCGGCTGTCGCTGCCCCCTGCGGCGTCGGCCACGGCGGCGCGGCCTGCCTCCAGCCGGGCGACCGGGACCCGGAACGGGGAGCAGGACACGTAATCCAGCCCGACGCTGTGGAAGAAGTGCACCGAGTCCGGGTCGCCGCCGTGCTCGCCGCACACGCCGAGCTCGAGCTCGGGCCGGGCGGCCCGGCCTTCCTCGACCGCGATCTTGATCATCCGGCCGACCCCTTCGGTGTCGATGGTCTCGAACGGCGACACGCCGAAGATGCCGAGCTCGATGTACCGGCTGAAGAACGCGCCCTCGACGTCGTCGCGGGAGAAGCCCCAGCCCATCTGGGTCAGGTCGTTGGTGCCGAACGAGAAGAACTCGGCCGACCCGGCGATCTCGCCCGCGATCATGGCGGCCCTCGGCACCTCGATCATCGTGCCGATCAGCGTGTGCACGCTGATGCCGGTCTCCTCGGCCACCTCGGCGAGCACCTTCTCGGCCTGCTCGCGGGAGATCTCCATCTCCTGCACCGATGCGGTCAGCGGGATCATGACCTCCGGCCGCGGGTCGCCGCCCGTCTGCTTGCGGTCGGCCGCGGCGTGCGCGATCGCCCGGACCTGCATGTTGAACAGCCCGGGGATGACCAGGCCGAGCCGGACGCCGCGCAGCCCGAGCATCGGGTTCTGCTCGTGCAGCCTGCGCACCGCGTCCAGCAGCCTGCGGTCCTGCTCGGTGGCCCCGCCCGCCTCCCCTATCCCCTTCTCTGCCAGGGCCACCTTGACCGACAGGTCGGTCAGGTCGGGCAGGAACTCGTGCAGCGGCGGGTCGATCAGCCGGATCACCACCGGCAGCCCGTCCATGGCCTTGAGGATCTCGACGAAGTCGCCGCGCTGCAGCGGCTCGAGCGCGTCGAGCGCCGCCTGCCGCTCGTCGTCGCCGCTGGCCAGGATCAGCCGCTCGACCAGCTGGCGGCGCTCACCCAGGAACATGTGCTCGGTCCGCACCAGGCCGACGCCGCGCGCGCCGAACCGGCGGGCCCTGGCGCAGTCGTCGCCGGTGTCGGCGTTCGCGTAGACACCGAGGCGGCGCCGCTCGTCGGCGTGCGTCATGATCCGGCTGACCGCGCTGACCAGCTCGTCGGACTGCGCGTCGAGACTGCCCTCGAAGAACTCCACCACCGGCGAGGCCATGACCGGCACCTCGCCGAGGTACACCACGCCGGAGGTGCCGTCGATGGAGATCACGTCTCCCTCGCTGACGGTGATCCCGCCCGGCGCGGTGAACTTCCGCCCGGCCAGGTCGACCTCGAGCTCGTCGGCACCGCAGACGCAGGTCTTGCCCATGCCGCGGGCCACCACGGCCGCGTGGCTGGTCTTGCCGCCGCGGCTGGTCAGGATGCCCTGGGAGGCGATCATGCCGTGCAGGTCGTCGGGGTTGGTCTCGCGGCGGACCAGGATGACCTCCTCCCCCGCCGCTGCCTGCTGCACGGCCGTTGCGGAGTCGAACACGGCCTTGCCGACCGCGGCCCCCGGTGAGGCGCTGACCGCCTTGGTGATCTTCTTCACCTCGCCGCTGGTGTCGAAGCGCGGGAACATCAGCTGCGCGAGCTGGTCGCCCGTGACCCGGTCCAGCGCCTCGTCCATGCCGATCATGCCCTGGTCGACGAGCTGGATCGCGATCCGGAACGCGGCCGCCGCGGTGCGCTTGCCGACCCGGGTCTGCAGCATCCACAGCTTGCCGCGCTCGATCGTGAACTCGATGTCGCACAGGTCCCGGTAGTGGTTCTCCAGGGTCTGCATGATCTGCATCAGCTCGGCGTACGACTTCGGGTCGATCTGCTCGAGGTCCTGCAGCGGCACCGTGTTCCTGATCCCGGCCACCACGTCCTCGCCCTGGGCGTTCTGCAGGTAGTCGCCGTAGACGCCCTGCTGGCCGCTGCCCGGGTCGCGGGTGAACGCCACGCCGGTGCCGGAGTCCATGCCCAGGTTGCCGAACACCATCGCGACGATGTTGACGGCCGTGCCGAGGTCGGCCGGGATCCGCTCCTGGCGCCGGTACAGGATGGCCCGGTCCGCGTTCCAGGAGTTGAAGACCGCGTTGACCGCGAGGTCCATCTGCTCCCGCGGGTCCTGCGGGAAGTCCCGGCCGGTCTTGTCGCGGACGATGTTCTTGAAAACGTCGACCAGGCTCTGCAAGTCGCCCGCGTCCAGGTCCAGGTCGCTGGTGGTGCCCTTGGCCTTCTTGGCCTCGTCGATCGCATGCTCGAAGTGCTCGCCGTCGATGTCGAGCACGGTCTTTCCGAACATCTGGATCAGCCGCCGGTAGGAGTCCCAGGCGAACCTCTCGCTGCCGGCCTGCTTGGCCAGCCCGTGCACGGATTCATCGGACAGGCCGATGTTGAGCACGGTCTCCATCATCCCGGGCATGGAGAACTTGGCCCCCGACCGGACGCTGACCAGCAGCGGGTCGGCGTGGTCGCCGAGCCGCCTGCCGATCTTGGCCTCCAGCTGGGCCAGGTGCTCGTCGACCTCGGCGGCCAGGCCGTCCGGCACCCTGCCCTCGGCGAGGTAGTACCGGCAGGCGTCGGTCGTGATGATGAAGCCCGGCGGTACCGGCAGGCCCAGGTTGGTCATCTCGGCCAGGTTGGCGCCCTTGCCGCCCAGCAGGTCTCGCAGATCCTTGTTACCTTCGGTGAAGTCATAGACAAGCTTCGGCACTGAACGCACTCCTCATGGCGCCGCCAGTCCTGGCACGGTCATCGCCGTGGACGCTGGTCGGCGAAAGTGTTCTGTGGCCTCTCGGCCCCTCTGTTTGGAGCCTACCGAGCATCGGAGACTGCCGTGGAATTGCCGGCCAGCCCGCGCTGTATAACGCCGCGGCAAGTGCCCAGGCCCAGGTGATCGTTGAAGCGGTCCGGGAGGAGGCGGCCCCGGCTCAGGCGCTGGCGAGGAGTGCGCGCGAATCGTCCACTGAGTCGATCTGCGCGAGAGCGACAATAGGGCAGCCGGGCGCGCGCCTCCGCTTGGCTGGCCGGGATCCTCCGCCGGTCAGGTCTTTGCCTGGTAGTCGTGCAGCAGCTGGATCACCTGCTGGCGCACCCGGTTCAGGTCGGCGCCCAGCTTCACCAGCACCTGCGCGGCCACCCCGTCGCCCTCGCGGATGAGGCCGAGCAGGATGTGCTCGGTACCGATGTAGTTGTGGCCAAGAGCCTTCGATTCTGCCAGGGCCAGCTCCAGCACCTTCTTGGCCCGCGGCGTGAACGGGATGTGCCCGGACGGCGCGTGCTGGCCCTGGCCTATGATCTCCTGGACCTGCTGCCGCACGGTATCCAGGCCGATCCCCAGCGACTCCAGCGCCTTCGCCCCGAGGCCTCCGCCCTCGTGGATGAGGCCGAGCAGGATGTGCTCGGTACCGATGTAGCTGTGATCGAGCGTCCTGGCTTCGTCTTGCGCGTCGACAACAACCCGCCGCGCCCTGTCGGTGAACCTCTCGAACATGGTCCGCGCCGCCCTTCTCACCCTCATCCCGGCTCTGTCCGATGCCAACACGATAGGTCGCCTTGGCCGGAGGTCTGGCCGTCGCGCTGCTGGGCGAATGCTGTCACTGCTGGTGACGGTCTGGCCGGCGTGCGGGAAGCCGGCCTGGATGACCTGGTTGCCGAGGGTGATGATCCCGGCGGAGTCGACCAGCCGTCACAGCGCTCCCCTGGCTCGACGCCACCGCCAACGAGGTCACGGCCTTCCCGGGGTTCACGGCCATCGGGGTGCCAGCCAACGCCGACGGCTGACACTCCTCGGCATCGGCCGCCGCGGGCGGTCTTCGCACATCCGGCCGGCTTGTGAAGCAGCGAAACGGCGCGGTATGCGTCTCTGTGTCATGGGCATCCAACCTGAAGGCTCAGCCGCGGCGCTGGCGGCGCCGGACGCACCCGCCGGGTCTGGTCCGGCCGATCGTGACGGAGCCGCTGCGGAAGCCGCGGTAACCGCCCTCTACGAGGAGCATGCGCTCGGGCTGGTCCGGCTGGCCTACGTGATGCTGGGCGACCGGGCGGCGGCCGAGGACGTCGTGCAGGAGGCCTTCGGCGGACTGTACCGGCGGTGGGATGGACTGTCGGACAAGGAGCGCGCCCTCTCCTATGTGCGCTCCTCGGTGCTGAACGGCTGCCGCTCGGCGCTGCGGCGCCGCCGGGTCCAGGGCATCGAGGCCATACACCAGCCGCCTGCCGCCTCAGCCGAGGCCGCCGCGCTGACAAGCGAGGAACGCCGCGAGGTGATGCGGGCGCTGCGGCGGCTGCCGGACCGCCAGCGCGAGGTCCTGGTCCTCCGGTTCTACCTCGACGAGCCGGAGGCGGAGATCGCCCGGACCATGGGGATAAGGCCGAGCACCGTCCGGTCTACCGCGCACCGAGGGCTCGCGGCGCTCGGCCGACTGCTTGGGGAGACACGATGAACACGCTGGAAGACCGCGTGCGCGCGGCAATAAGGGCGACGGCCGAGGAGATCGCCCCGGGCGGCATCCCGCCGCTTTCCCTCGCCGCAAAGCTGCAGCGGCGCTGGCCGGGTCCAGCAGGTCTGGCCCGCGGCCGGACGGGCTGGCCGCGGGTCCTCGTTCCGCTGGCCGCGGCCGCTTCGGTCGTCGCCGTTGTCACTGTGTCGTTGGCCCTGACCCGGCCGACGCACTCCCCGGCGCTGCCTAGAGCCAGGCACCTGGCTGCGGGCGCGGTCAGGCTCGGCGCGGCTCCGGCGTACGACGGCGGCATCGTCCCGCAGTTTTACGTGGCACTGGAGCCGGTACCGCTCTCGGGCAGTTCCACGCGGGCCGTGGTCCGCGCAACCGCCACCGGGGCCGAACTCGCCGTCGTCACACCGCCCCGGCCATACCGGGTGTTCACGGCGGTCAGCGCGGCTGCCGACGACCACACCTTCGTGCTCGCCGCGCAGCGCAGCAGCGACTACGACGGCCCGCCGTCGGACAATCTTCAGAAATACTTCGTGCTGCGTCTTGACCCGGCTGACCACACGGCAAGACTGACCGCACTGCCCATCCCGGGGGAGCCGGCAAGCCAGGTGGTGGACGAAGCTCTGGCCCCGAACGGCAGCAAACTCGCCATCGCCCTCGGCGCAGGCAGGCGGGGAGGATACGAAATCAAGGTCATCAACCTGCGGACCTGGTCGGTGCGGACCTGGCGGGGCAGCGGCGGTAGCTCCCACATGATCGGCGAAGTGGTGCAGGGCGCGGACCCGCTTTCCTGGACGGCTAACGGGCGGACGCTGGCGTTCGAGGTGGTAACCGGCCCGTACGGCTCCGTGCCGGGGCACGAGATCAGGCTGCTCGACACCACCGCTCCGGGCGGCAGCCTATGGTCGAGCCGGGTGGCCGTGAGACTCGGCAGCGATGCCGCAGACGCGATGATCACGCCGGACGGCAGCAAGATCGTAGTCCCGATCGTCACGCAGACCACGCGGGAGTTCGCCGAGTACTCGGTGGCCACCGGCAAGCGCGTGGCCGTCTTGGGCATCCGGGATTACCGGCACGCGAGCTACGGCGGATGGCCGCTCCTGTTCTGGGCGGACTCCGCCGGCAGCACACTGATCGTCTACGACGACAGGCCGCACGGGCCGCAGCTCACCAAGACTGGCGAACCCGACGCCGGGGTGCTCGCCGTCGTAACCAGCGGCCGGTTCACGCCGCTGCCAGGGACCGGCGAACAGGGGGCCTGGTAGCGGCACAGAGGCAGCGCTGACCTATCCGGTGGGCGGCGTCCACTGGCCAGGCCAGCGCCGGCCTGCTGGCCCCGGCGCGCCCATGAAAAACTCAGCCATGGACATGCCACGCGGACCGGTGATTGGGCTGCTTCATCCTGGTGAGATGGGCGCGGCCGTGGGGCGGTGCCTGACTGGCGCCGGGTGTGAGGTGCTGTGGGCATCCGAGGGCCGGGGGCCGCAGACGGCGGCCAGGGCGCGGGCCGCCGGTCTCACTGACGCCGGGACGCCTGCCGAGGTCGCCGACCGCGCCGACATCATCTTCTCGATCTGCCCGCCGCACGCCTCGATGGATGTGGCGTGGGCCGTGCAGGGCTTCGGCGGGCTGTACGTCGACGCGAACGCGATCTCCCCGGCAGCCGCGCGCGAGGTGGCGCTGATGGTGGAAGAGGGCGGGGCGACGTACGTCGACGGCGGGATCATCGGCATGCCGCCGCCCCCCTCCCCTCCGCCCGGCCCTGGCAGCCGCACCCGGCTGTATCTCTCCGGCGCCGAGGCCCAGGCCGTCCGCGGCCTGTTCGACGGCACCTCGCTGGACTCACGGGTCCTCGGCAGCGGAGCCTGGGCCGCGTCGGCGATCAAGATGGCCTACGCCGCGTGGACCAAGGGCACCGCGGCGCTGCTGCTGGCCGCGCGCGGACTGGCCAGAGTCGAGGGCGTTGAGGACGCGCTGCTCGCCGAGTGGGCGATGTCGCAGCCTTCGCTGGAAGACCGGTCCCGCGACTCGGCCGACTCGGCGGCTGTAAAGGGCTGGCGCTGGGTGGCCGAGATGGAGGAGATCGCGGCCAGCATGACGGCGGCCGGCCTGCCGGACGGGTTTCACCAGGCCGCGGCCGAGATCTTCCGGCGCTCGCCCCGGACCGAGCCCGGCACGGCCGACGGGCAGGTTGTCAACCGGGTACTGGCGGCGATCACCGGGGACGGGCCGCACGGCTAGCCGCGGCGGCTCGGATCGGCCAGCAGCAGCAGCCCGCGCAGGCCCGCGTCGAGGGTAAGAGCGATCACGGCGATGCAGATGATCCCGGACAGGACCAGCGCGGTGTTCAGGTAGTCGCCCGCCTGCTGGATCAGGTAGCCCAGACCGCTGGTAGCCGCGATCAGCTCGGCCGCCACGATGCTGGTCCAGGCTGCGGCCATGGCGATGCGCATCCCGGTCAGTATGCCGGGCAGGGCGGATCGCAGCTGCACGTGCACCAGGGTGTGCAGGCGGGACGCGCCGAGTGTCCGCGCGCACAGCCGCAGGTCCTCGGGCACCTCGTCGAGCGCCGCGACGGTGGTGACCGCCAAGATCGGGGTGACCCCGATGATGATCAGGATCTCCTTGGGCAGCTCCCCGATGCCGAACCAGATGATGAACAGCGGGATGAACGCGAGCGGGGGCAGCGGGCGGAGGACCTCGATGACGGGGTCGATCAGATGGCGGACCACGCGGGAGGCTGACATGGCCGAGCCGAGTGTCACGCCGACGCCGACGCCGATCCCGAAGCCGATCAGAATCCGCCGCAGGCTGGTGAGCGCGTCGTACCACAGCGGCGAGCCCTGCGCCGGGTACGGCCGGTTGAAGTAGTGCACGAACGTCGTGGCAACCTGGCTGACCGACGGCAGGAACACCGGGTCCCGCAGAATGCTCGCGGCGATCTGCCACACCACGCCCAGGCCAACCAGCCCGGCCGCCCCGGTGGCCAGGCGCCGGGTGCGGGCCCGCCGCCTGCCCCGCCGGTACGAGGCTAGATCGTCTCGGCTGGCGCGCTCGTCGAGTTCGGCTCCGTCGTGGTCACCGCCCGCGTGCAGGAACTCCTCGTCGACCAGGATCTGCTCGTCGACGGCGCTGCCGAATCCCACGGGCTGCCATCCCGCCATGGTGCACGCTCCTCAGGGAAAACTTGTCCGTCATACGGTCAGGGCGGCGCGGATCCTGCGCTTGGTGGCGAGGAACGCCTCGGTATCCGCGTCGAGGGCGTCCCGGGGCCGGGGCAACGGGATGTCGATGACCTCCTGGATCCCCGGGGGCCGCCCGCCCATGACCGCGACCCGGTCGCCGAGCAACACGGCCTCCTCGATGTCATGCGTCACGAACACGATCGTGGTCCGGTACTGGTCCCACATGCTGATCAGGAAATCGTGCATCCGCAGCCGGGTGATCGCGTCGAGCGCGCCGAACGGTTCGTCCATGAGCAGCAGCGAGGGCCGGGTGATGATGGCACGTGCAAACGCCGCGCGATGCTGCATCCCACCGGAGAGCTCGTGCGGGAACGCGTCACCGAATTTAGCCAGCCCGACGGTGCGCAGGATGGCGTCCGCCTCGGCGTCTAGTTCCGGGTCGTCCCGCTCGTTCAGTCCGGCGGACCGCTGCGCCCTGGGCCCGAACAGGATGTTCTTCCTGGTGGTGAGCCAGGGGAACAGCATGGGGGTCTGGAACAGCATGCCCCGGTCGGGGGAAGGCCCGCGTACGGGCCTCCCCCCGACCGTGACCGTGCCCTCGTCGCGCTCCAGAGCCCCGGCCACGATCCTGAGCAGCGTGGACTTACCGCATCCGGACGGGCCGAGCAGGCAGACCAGCTCCCCGGCGCCAACCTCCAGGTTGACTCCGGACAAGGCCACCGTGCGCCGACCGCTCCTGCGGAAGGTCTTGCTCACCGAGTCGATGACCACGTCCGCTCCCGGCGGACGGTCCCCCGGATGCTCGCCGGGAGCGGGGCCGGGGACTAGGCGGTGCGCGGCCCCGTCCTCGTCAGCTCGGGCAGTCACCGGCAAGCGCCTTCTTGATGAAGGTGATGTCGATGTGCGCCGCGATCGTGGATGCGGACGGAACCGTCGTCAGCCGTCCCTGCGAGACCAGGAACTTCGCGGTCAGCTGGTACGCCTTCACGATGCGGCTGGTTGGGTCGTGCAGGGTGGAGCCAAGCCAGTACAGCTGCTGGCTGGGCGGGATGAACGGATAACCCTTGGTCGTCTTCACGATCGTGGCGGCCTGGCTGGGCGGTATGCCCTGCACCTTGGCGGTGGCAGTCAGGTACTTGGCGGCCTGCGGTCCGGTCATGTCCCGGCTGCCTTGCAGCTCGGAGCACACGTAGTCCTGCACCAGCGTGGGATTGGTCTTGATGACGCTGGTCGCCACCGCGATCACGTTGAGGCCGGGGATGCCGAGCTTCGCGATCTGCTCGGCGTCGACCAGCGGGTGGTAGCCCTTCGCGATCAGGTCGGCCGCTGGCGCGCCGTACACGTAGGCCGAGTCGATCGCGCCGGACAGGGCCGCCGCGCCTGCCGCGGGCTCGCTGGCGAAGCTGACGACCTTGACCTTGCCGGTCAGGTGCTCCAGCGCCAGGTAGCCAAGCAGCTCGTAGTCCTCGGACGACCCGACGAGAACGCCCACGGACTTGCCGACCAGCTGGCTCGGCGAGGTGACCGAGGCCGGGACGAGGAGCTGGTCATCGTCGAAGCCCCAGCCCATGACCACAGTGACCCCGGTGTTGAGCCCGATGGCCGCGGTGGCCGGAGGGTTGCCGACGCCGCTGATCGCCTGGACCGAGCCGCTCTTCATCTCGGCGATGGCGGTCACGCCCGCATCGAACGGCACATAGTGCAGGTGGGCCGGGATCAGCTTGGACAGCGACGGCTGGCTCTCGATGATGCTGTCTGGGCTGGCGACCGTGCCCTGGCTGACCGAGATCGTAAAGCTGGGCAGCGTCCCGGGCCCGGAACTGCCCTGGGTGACGGCCCAGATGATGAGCCCGATGACGATGAGCACTGCGACGGCGGCGATGCCCCAGATCCGCCGCCTGCGGCGTTTGTAGACGGGCGCCCGCCTGCTCGTCGACACGTTGACATCGGCTGAGCTGCTCATAGGTCTTCCTCCGTTGCACCCGCGTAGTACGAGGACGCGTTGCCTTTCAGGGCGACGCTGGGGCGGCCGTCGACGCCGACGGGGGTGGGCCCGGCCACGGTGACCCGCTCGCCGCGCCGGTGCTCGGTGCCGTAGTCGAAGATCGCGTAGTGCTGGGTGGCCCGGTTGTCCCAGATCGCCAGGTCG
>Ga0209333_1000005_pt1 | contig 138650 bp, 131 predicted proteins | sample BlaSpr_A8_OM2_O3_FD_187982 | JGI IMG/M metagenome (GOLD analysis project Ga0209333, IMG submission 187982) | Forest soil microbial communities from Thunder Bay, Ontario, Canada - Black Spruce, Ontario site 2_A8_OM2_O3 (SPAdes) (version 2) | ecosystem: Environmental > Terrestrial > Soil >... | reverse complement strand
AAGAACACCCCCGCTCCGCGTCACCGCCTCGGATCCGAACTTCGCAAAACGGGCACGCCAAAGAAGGCGGGCGGCAAGAAGAAGGGTTAAATCTCAAGCCAAGGGGGCGTCTTGCTATTTTTCACCAGCCTCCGCGTATCGCGGATTACTTGCCTCGTGCGGGTAACTAGGTTGTCGCTAAGCGTTGTTTCGCAGTGTTGCGAATACGCTTCGTTCGGCCGAATTCCGCAAGCGTAGCAAGTACCTCGGGGTACCTGCTACGTCGGAGAGCTTGCGCTGCAGCCAGTCAGAGAAGTGATCCAAGAAATCTGGACCGAGGTGGCCGCTCTCCATAACGGACTTGAACTCCGACCATTCCAGTATACGCCTTGTCAGGAAATCTCGGCTCCGGGTGACATCTGAGACAGTCGCAGTCCATGAAACAAAGGATTGGTAGGAGGTGTGTCGTTGAGCTTGCCGTGCAATGAATCCAGCGGCAGCCGCCCCACCCATAGTGTGGTCTGGATCACGAAGGGCTGCACACAGCAGCGTTAGGTCGTCGGGCGGCGGAGCCAGAGCGAAAGCTTCGATATAGAATTCATAGCGCGCACGCTCATCACTTACAAGCGCATTGATATCGCTGTCGGCCAAACCCACGTCCGAGCTTATTCTCCTGAGATCTTCCGATAGAGTCATGGCTTCGCTCACCTCCGGGCTATTGCCTGCCCATAGGAACGCGTCATCTAATGATCACTGTCTACCACGAGGCGTATGAGCACAGCCGATACGTCGCGGCTTGGCCTGTCGATCACAATGGATCACCTAGTGGGGACAGAAGTATGTGGTCATTGAACTCAAGATCCAGACGTCGGGTGCCTTCCCATCTAACGGATAGACCACAACCGGCCGGTGAGTCGAATTCAAGGAGACCTACAGACGTACACGCTCAGGATCTACGTCAGACGCCCGCCATATCACGCCGTCGCCATCCTCCACCCAAACTTCACTCTCGCTGCCAGCTGCGATTGCCTTTACGAGCGAGGCAAATTGCGTTTCGCTGCGGCATTCGACCGCGAGCCCTTTCATCTTGCTGACATCCGGCAGTTCGACTCCTGGCGCCGCACTCAGCGGCGCTTCTTTATACTCCCATTCGGGTTCTGCCTTATTAAAGAGCGTGAAGTACTGGCCTGCATCGTCCCGTAGCTGGACCACCGCACCGTCGTTAGAACATCGCGCACCAAGGCGGACCAAAACCTGCTTCGCGTCATCAAATAGCCGACTGCTCTCAGAGAGAAGAAACGCACCCTTCATTTCCCGAGTTCCTTAATTATAGCGAGTAGCTCTTGGAGATTGCGAGCGATAGGAACCCCAGCCCGCGCCGCGCTTTCCCAGGCTGCTGCTGGCATGGACGGCGCATAGCCAATGGTCCGGACACCTGTAGTGGCCTCTGTGCTCTGTATCTGGCCAATTAGTCCACGCGCTTTACCAGATTTGACCTGAACGTACAGGTCGCCAAGATCTATGTCAACTTCTCGCTGCAGCCCGTTCGTCATCGGTACGTCTTTATTAACCCCAAGGACGCGGCCGGGTGTCGCGGAGTTTATAGCATTTGCGGCATCGGCCACATGAGGGTCGGATGACGAGTACAACGTGTATGGCGCAAGGCCGAGCGGGTCGGCCAGGACTGTGGGGTTCGGGACGTAGGTGTGCGGATTCGGCGCGGGAGTCAGGCCGAGAGGGTCAGGGCTGAGGTACGCGCCGGTGATGGGATCGTAGTAGCGGTGGTTGTTGTAGTGCAGGCCGGTTTCGGGGTCGGCGTACTGGCCGGGGAACCGCAGCGGGGTTGAGGCGCCGCCTGTTACCCAAGTGGTTGTACCCCACAGGGTGTGCAGCTGATGACCGGCTAGATCCCCGCCGGGTCCGATGAGCTCGGACGGGGTGCCGATCAGGTCGGTGATGATCGCGTAGAAGCGTCGGTCGACCTCGGCCTGCGGGGCGTCGCGGATCCCGGTGCGCTCGGTCTGAGTCAGGGGAGTGAAGGAGCCGGGCTCGTAGTCCCAGGTCGTGGTGCGCGGCGGCTCACCTGGACGCTGGCTAGCCTGCTCGATCAGAACCGGGCCATCCCAGGTGAAGGCGGTCGTCTCGAGCGGAGTGGTGCCGTCCTCGCCGTAGTGCTCCTTGGCGATGCGGCGGCCGATCGGGTCGTAGCGGTATCGCCAATGATGACCGTCCGGGGTCACGACCTCGGTGAGGCGATCCTCGGCGTCCCACGTGAAGGCCCAGCTTCTGACCTTGCCAGACAGGCTCCGGGCGCGGCGAGCGGTGATGCGGCCCTGTCCGTCGTGGGTGTAGCTGTAGCGCCCGGCGTGGCGGATCAGCGTTCCCGAGTAGCCCAGGGTTTCGGCGACGTTACCCCCGGCAGCTGGAACGCTTGCGCCGGTGAGGTTGCCCGTGGCGTCGTACCGGTAGCGTTCGGTCCACTGCCGACCATGGACGGCGGTGATCCGTCCGACCGGGTCCATGTCGAAACGCCGGTCGCCGGTCAGGTGGTCTACGATCGCGAGCACGTCGCTCGCCTGGCTGTAGGTATACGCGCGGTACTGGACTGGGCCGGCCGGCTGGGCCTGGCCTGCGGTGTTCCATAGCGACTGCGCGGTCAGCCGGTGGTCAGCGTCCCAGCGCTGAGTGAGCGTGGCCGCGTCGCCGATGCGACGGCGGATCTCGCGCCCGGCGCCGTCGTGGGCGAAGACGAGCATCTGCTCGCTGGTGCGCAGTGAGTCCGGACGCCCGGCCGGGTCAAAGGCCCAGGCGCTGTCCACCCCGGCCGGGGTGCGGCGCGCGACACGCTGCCCGGCCATGTCGTAGCTGCTGACGACTGGCTGGCCGTTGCAGGTCTCGCTCAGAACCCTGCCGAGCACGTCATAGGTGTACTCCAGGGTGGCGTCGGCGTTGACGGCGCGCAGCAATCGTCCGGCGGGATCGTAGGCCAACGTGGTCAGTCCGGCGTCGGTGCGCTGTTCGGTTACGTTGCCCGCTGCGTCACGGCCATAGCGAACGGTCTGCCCGGCGCCGTTCGTGCGCGCCACCAGGCGTCCGGCAGCATCACGTTCATAGCGCAGCGTCCGGCCGTTGAAGTCAGTCTCCGCCGTCAGCCGCCCGGCCGCGTCGTACTGGTAGTGCCAGGTAAGACCGTCGGGGTTGATGACGGTGGTTAGGTGCATCCCGGTGTCGTACCGGAACTCCATGCGGGCGCCGTCGGCTCCGGTCTGCGCCGCGGGCAGGTCGAGGTGGCTGTACTCGGTGCGGGTGACCCGGCCATCGGCGTCGGTGTAGGAGGTCAGGTTGCCTTCACCGTCGTAGGTCCACAATTCGGTTCCGCCAGAAGCGGAGGTGCGCCACGCCAGCTTGCCTTCGATCGTCCAGCCCAGCCTGGTCACGCCGCCGACCGGGTCCGTCACTGCCACGACCCGCCCGAACGCGTCACGTTCAAGGCGGGTAACGCCACCGGCTGAGTCGATCAGCATGGTCGGCAGCCCAGCCTCGTCGGATTCGACCCGGGTCACGGCGCCCAGCGGGTCGATGATCGCAGTGAGGCCGCCGTGCTCGTCGTGCTCGTAGCGCGCGACTCCCCCGGCCGGGTCGTTCTCGCTAATCCGGTTGCCGCGCGAATCATAGGCGTGCCGCCAGATTGCCCCGTCCGGTCCGGTGATGGTGACCGGCTGGCTCCACTGGTCGTACTCGAGGGTGCTGCCGGAGCCGTCCGGGAACCGGACCGCCAGCAGGTTGCCCAGGTCGTCGTACTCGTATCCGGTGGTGGCGCCGAGCGGGTCGGTTCGCCCGGTCAGCCGGCCATGCTCATCCCAGTGCGAGAGTGTCGTGCTGCCCAGCGGGTCGGTCTCGGCGATCACCCGCCCGCACGGGTTCATCGCGTACGTGGTCGCGTTCCCGGCAGCATCAGTCGCTGTGGTGATGCGGCGCTCGGGGTCGTAGGCAAAGGTCACGGACAGCATCCCGTCAGGGCCCGCCGCCCACTGAACCCGGCCATTGCCGTCGTAGCCATAGCGGTATGTCACGTCGTTGCGGTCGTGCCACGAGGTCATCCGCCCGGCCTCGTCATAGGTGAACCGGACCGGCAGACCGGACGAGTTGAACACCTCGGTCAGGTGGCCGCCGCTGTACCCGTAACGCACCAGTTCGACCTCGCCGTCGGCCGCCCCAAGGAGATACAGACCGCGGACGCGACCGTCGTCGCTGGTGTCGATGCGGATCCGGTATCCGCCGGAGTGCAGCAGTCCCGACGGGCGACCATCGTTGGCGTAGACGAACAGGAGCCGGTGGCCGGCTCGGTTCCCGATCCATGAGATCGGCCAGATGCCGGTGCCGGCGTGGGTCTCGAACACCCACACCTGGCCGCCGGCTGGGTCGGCGACCAGATAGCCACCGGACTCGGTCCGCCGCAGCGGCCACCGCGCCCCCGCCTGCGGCCAGGCGATCCCACCCACGGTGTCCGGGTGCGGGTAGCGCAGCTTCACCCCGTTGGCCTCGACGAACGTCACGCCCTCAGGGGTGACCTCCAGCCGCTGATCCAGGCTCGACGCCCAGGATGGGCCGAACCACTGCCCGACGCGGTAGGACGAGATGTGGGTGCGCTCGATCACCAGCGGCAGCAACCCAGGAAGCGTGACGTCGGTCTGGGACAGCAGCACCTCCCCGGTCGCGACGTCCACCGGGTCGGCGTCGGTTACCTTCTCGGCCGGATTGATAGCGTCCGGGTCGTCACCGCCTTCTGCCAGCAGCAGGAGGTTGAAGGTGAGGTTCCCGCCCGCGCTGAACGGGTCGCTCCGCCATCCCGTGCCTAGCACCGAGTTGATCAGCACGGACGGATGCAGGCTCATGTCGACGAGGCCGGCCTGCAGCGCGTCCAGGCCGGTCAGGTACTCGCCCGGGTGCAGCACGTTGTAGGGGTCCATCGGGTTGGCCGAGCGCAGGAAGTCGAGGAACCCGGACGCCCCGCTGAGAAACCCGCCAGCGAAATGGGTCGCGCCGAGATTGCTGACGTTCCAGCCATCCGACAGGTCATCGCGAAGCTGGGACAGGAACGACGGCGTCGCCGGCGCGAGGTCGGTCGCCTGGGCGAGCGTCGTCTGGGCCTGATCCGCGGCGGCGTCGCGCCGGGATCGCGCGGCCGACAGCATGCTCTGCGCCTCGGCGCGGTCACCGGCGCCTGGATCAACGAACGGGCCGGGTTGGACCGGCCTGGTACCTGGGTTCTTGCCCGCCTGTAACGCGGCGTTGTAGGCGGCCGCCTTAGTGTTGTAACCCGACACCGCCGAGCTGTACGCCGCCTCGGCGTGCGCGGTCGCCTGCTGGCCCCTGGCGTATAGGGTGATCGCGTCCCGGGCCTGACCCTGCGCCCAGGTCAGCGTGTGGGCGTAGTCCTCGAGCGCCGCCGAGGATTCGCCGCAAGCCGTGCCAGCGTCTGACCATCGTTTCGGCTCCGGAGCGTACTTCGCCCGGAAGGCGTCCGCCGCCACGCCCTGCCAGTGCTCGACATTGACGCCTGCCAGTCCGGTGGACACCTCCCCGAACGCGGTAGAAAACGCCTTCAGTCTGGTCGCCGCGTCGCCGACCTGCTGCGGGTCACCCTGGATCAGCTGGGTCGGATCGTCGGCCTGCCCCAACTGCAGTTCCGGCTGGGCACCGCCGACGAACGAGCTCACCCGGCTGTCGAACCCATCGATGTCGTTCGCCAGCCCGGTCGCCCCCACGTCCCGCAGCGCTGACGCGACCCCCCGCGACGGGGCCGTGAGCACATCAGCGGCGACGTGCCGCACCGAACTCCACCAACTCATCGCCGTAACCTCCCCGTCTGACCCTGCGCTCCCGGTCCTGTCCGTGCCGGTTCAGCACAGATGCTTATCGGGCGGTCTTCGCCGCCTGAAGCCACCACGGGCCGCCCTTGATGTCCTTGACCTCGCTGGAGTTGATCTGGTCCATTTCCTGCCGTTCCTGCGGCGTCAGCGTCATCGATGGCTTCCACGCCGAGAAGATCTGGCCGTAGGACTCGTTTTCCACCTGCTGATTGGACAGGTGCGGGTCGCCCCATGCCGCGTTGACCGCCACCTTGATGACGCCCGACAGGTAGCTCTCGGTGTCCGCATACACCCCGGCGGCCAGCCCTAAGCGCTGCGCGAACTGGTTCCCGTCCTGCACCAGCGTGCGGACACCCCACGACCACCGGCCGGTGAATCCCGAGAACGCGCTCATCAGCGAAGGAACCCCGAGGCCTGCCGCGTCCATGTCCAGCAGGGCGAACCCGCGGCCCTCCTCGCCGGTCTCCACGATCCCGAGGTCCGACAGCTGCGAGATCACCCCGTTGATCCCCTTGGCAGCTTCGGCGAGCAGGGCATAGTCGACCTCGAATCCCCCGCTAGCGCCACCTGCCATAGCGACCACCCGTATCCGCGCAGAAGGTCCCCCGTAGTGCATTAACGACATTAGCCCCTCAGCGGTTCACGGATGGCCGGATCCTGGCCGCAGGTAGAGTTGGATCACGGCGATGGAGCTCGCCGAGCTCGCCTTAGTGGCTGATGGCTCCTGCTGACTGGCTGGCGACCGGTATGCAGGAGGGAATGCCATGGAGCCGCGAACGCAGCAGTCCGAGCCGGGAGCCGGCCGGCCGACCTGCCCCAGCTTGCTGTTCGAATCAGCGTCGGCGGTCAAGCCGCCACCCGGGGACCAGGAAGACTCTTTCGCACGGGATCTGAACTACGACCAGATTGTGGCGGCCATTGCGAGAAAGCGTGAGCAGCGCGAGCTGATCACGAACGTCCTGTTCGGCAATCTGCGCGACGCCGATACCGTGCGCTACCGCCAAGAGATCTTTCAGGACCTGGCAGATCCCGCGCTGTTTGAACAGGTCACGCGGTTCGCAGAGCTCATGAGCCAGGTGCGGGCCCACCTCGGTCAGCTCGCGAAAATGCAGTACCGCTACCACAGGGAAGGCTGGTTCCTCGACGCGGCGGCCATCTACTGCGACGCCGTGCGATCCTTCGCCGAGCAGCTTGCCGCGGCACGGATCAAATCCCGTGGCCTGCTTGCCTTCCGCGATTACCTGGCCTCCTACGTTGCTTCGGCCGGGTTCACCATGCTCGCGAGCGAGACACGCGAACGCAGGGAGGCCCTCGGGAGGATCCGTTATTGCACCCGCATCCGAGGCAGCCGGGTCGATGTGAGCCGCTACCAGGATGAAGCCGATTACAGCGCCGAGGTGCTCCGAGCCTTCGACCGCTTCAAGCAGGGTGCGGTCGCGGACTACAAGGTGCGCTACCGGACCTGGCCGGGGATGAATCATGTTGCCGCTCAGATTCTTGATCTGGTGGCCCGGCTGTTCCCGGATGAATTCGCCGCCCTGGACGAATTCTGCGACAAGCATGCCGCGTTCCTCGATGAGGGAATCCAACGCGCCGATCAGGAACTCCAGTTTTATATCGCCTACCTCGACCACATCAGTCCGCTGCGCTCCGCCGGGCTGGACTTCTGCTACCCGGGGGTCTCCGCCGACTCCAAGGATGTCCTGGCCGTCGACACCTTCGACATGGCCCTGGCGGACAAGCTCGTCGCGGGCGGCAAACCCGTGGTCACCAACGAATTCCGGCTGCAGGGTCCCGAGCGCGTCTTCGTTGTGACCGGGCCCAACCAGGGGGGCAAGACCACCTTTGCCCGGACCTTCGGCCAGTTGCACTGCCTGGGTAGCGTCGGCTGCCCGGTGCCGGGCAGTTCCGCTCGCCTGTTCCTTTTCGACCGCCTGTTCACCCATTTCGGGAGGGAAGAGGACCTGACCAGGATGAGCGGCAAGCTCGAAGACGACCTGCTGCGGATCGGCGACATCCTGCGCCAGGCCACGCCAGCCAGCATCGTGATCATGAACGAGATCTTCAGCTCCACGACCCTGCATGACGCCCGTTTTCTGGGGTCGAAGCTGATGAAGAAGGTCATGCAGCTCGACGCGTTGTGCGTCTACGTCACCTTCGTGGACGAGCTGGCGTCGATGGGGGACTCCGTGGTCAGCATGATGAGCACGATCGTCCCGGAGAACCCAGCCGAGCGCACCTACAAGGTGGTCCGCAAGCCAGCGGACGGCCTGGCTCACGCGCTGGCCATCGCCGAGAAGCACGGCCTCACCTACGAGCGGCTGCGCGGGCGGGTCGCGTCGTGAAGGTCTACCTGCTGCACCGGGACCGCGACTTCGACTTCGGCGCTGATCTGCCACCCTGGCACGAAGACCTCAGTCAGGACCTGGAGCTGGCCACGCTGCTGAACGCGATGGCCGACGGTGACCGGTTCCTCTGGGGCGTTTCGAGAAAAGTGCTGCTCGCCTGGCTGACCGACCCCGAGCCCATCCGCTACCGGCAGCGGATCCTCGCCGACTGCCTTGCCCAGCCCCAGGCGATCCGGGCGATGTACGCCGTGGCGGCGGCCGCACTGCAGGACAAGCGGGGCATCTTCGGCGGCTACGGCGGCTCGTACCAGAGCCCCTCAACCAACCTTTTCGGCGCGGTCAGCCATCTCGAGGCGTACGTGGCTCGCCTCAGGCAGCTACGGCAGCTCGCGGACGACCACGGCGAGAAGTTCCGCTCCGACGGGATGCGGGCGCTGTGTGCCACGCTGCAGCGGGAGCTCAGCGACGAGTACTTCGACGAGATCGGCCACCACCTGAAAAAGCTGCGCTTTCATCCGGGCGTGCTGATCAGCGCCGAGCTCGGCCGCGACAACAGCGGAATCAACCTTGTGCTCCGCGACCCGAGGGACACCCGGCCGTGGTGGAAGGAACGGCTGGGGATCGGCCCCCGTTCCACGTACTCCTTCACGATCCCGCCCCGCGACGAGGCGGGCGGCCAGATCCTGGACGACCTCACCAGCCGGGGGCTCAACCTGGTCGCCAACGCGGCTGCCCAGTCCGCCGACCACATCAAGAGCTACTTCACCATGCTGCGGGCGGAACTGGGCTTCTATGTGGGGTGTCTCAATCTCGCCGATCAGCTGACGGCCAAGGGGGTACCGGTATCGGTTCCCGAGCCGGCGGAATCGTCGCCGCCCATGCTGTCGTGCACGGACCTGCGCGATCCCAGCCTTGCCCTGCTGTCGGAGGGCGCGGTCGTGGGCAACGACGTTCAGGCCGACGGGAAGTCGCTGTTCATCATCACCGGCGCCAACTCCGGGGGGAAATCCACCTTCCTGCGCAGCGTGGGCCTGGCCCAGCTGATGATGCAGTGCGGGCTGTTCGTCACCGCGCAGTCCTACCGGGCGAGCGTGAGCCTGGGAATCTTCACGCACTTCACCCGCGAGGAAGATCCGGGCATGAGCAGCGGCCGGCTCGACGAAGAGCTGAAGCGCATGAGCGCGATCGCCGACCAGATCGGGCCGCACTGCCTGATGCTGTTCAACGAGTCCTTCGCCGGGACCAACGAGCGTGAGGGATCAGAGATCGGTCACCAGATCACCCGCGCCTTGCTGGAGGCCCAGATCACGGTCTTCTTCGTCACCCACCGGTTCGAATTCGCCGAGCGGTTCCGCCGCCAGCAACCCGGCTCCACCCTCTTCCTCAGAGCCGAACGCCAGCCCGGCGGAGGCCGCAACTACAAGCTCGCGGTGAAAGAGCCGCTCCCGACCAGCTTCGGAGAGGATCTCTACTACCAGCTCGGCGGGTGGCTTGACGAGGACAGGGCCGCGGCCGGGGCGACCCAGGCGCCGAGCGGGAGCTGAGCATGCCAAGCGCCACCCCCCTGCCGCCCGGTCCGTCGCACCTCGCCCTGTTCGGCGCCGACGACCTGCTGCGCCTGGATGGCTGCCCGGTGTGCCGCTACGTCGCGGACGCGAGTGACCGGTTCCTCGGCTGGTTCGCGCTCGAGGCGCACGCCGATACAGACATGATCACCCGGCTGTGCCGGTCGCTTGGCTTCTGCGCGCCGCACGCCAGGGGCATGCTCAGCCAGCCGGGTGCCGAGGGCCGGATGACCGCCGTGTACACCTACCTGCTCCGGGCGGCGGCCCGCTACCTGGCCGAGGGAACGTCGCCGTCCGCGCCGTGCCTCGGCTGCACCCGCGACGCCGAGGCCACCGAGCGGGCCCTGGACACGCTGCTGACCGGCCTGCAGGAACCCGACATCCGCGACCGCTACCGCGCCGCGCACGGCCTCTGCCTGCCGCATCTGCGCGCCGCGGCCCCGCGCGGCGGCCGCCGGCTGGCCGCCTGGCTGGCCCAGGACACGCTCGCCCGCCTGTCCCCCGGCCCGCCCGGCCTCGCGATGCTCACCGGGGGCCCAGCGCCGCTCCCGTCTGCGCGGAGCGACCCGTGCTGAGCCTGCCTAACGGCCTACCGCCTGGTACGCGACGCCCCCAGCAACCCTGGCGGCCCGTCCGCCGGTCCGGTGCGCGGCGGGCCATCCGCCGGCCTGTGCCCAGAGCATCTGCGCGGCGCGTGCACGGGCCCTGGCGGAGCGCAGTTGCTGGCCGCGGAGGCCGAGCGCGCCCTGGCGTGGCTGGCCGAAACGGCCTCGCCGCCGGGCCGGTTCGCGAAACTGCCCGCCCGTCCCCGCCGACGCACGGACGTCTGCCTGGTGTGCCGCTCGGTCGGCACACCAGGCGACCAGGCAGTCCGGGTCCTGCACGCCACCCCGGACCAGCCGCCGCAGATGTGCCTGCGCCACGTGATCGCGCTGCGCGACCGAGACCCGCGCGCCGCAGGCCCGTTCATCCGGCCAACCGCCGACAGGACGCGGGCGCTCCTGGCTGAGCTCGAGGAAGCCTCGCGGAAGCGATCCTGGCCGCACCGCCACGAACCGCGCGGCCCCGAGATGACCGCCTGGCGCCGGGCAGCATCCTTCGTCGACGGCCGCATCTAGCGCGGGGCCGCACTGGCGTAAATGCGCATCTTCGGCGGTCAGAGCGCCGCGATCAGGTAAGCCACGAGGACCGCCGCGAAAACGTAGAACAGGTAGAGGTTCACATCGCCCGACTGGATCGGCCTGACCACGTCGGCCAGCCATTCGAACGCCCGGATGACCGGCCGGTACAGGTACCGCTCGAAGATCGGGGTGGCCTCGGATTCGTAGTGCACCGGCCCGGAGCTGCCGGCCGGGTCGTCGGACGCGCGGTGCACGGATACCGACGGGCGGTAGAGCGCGTCGAACATGACCCGGGTCGGCGCTGAGAACGTCATCGCCGAGTACTGCATGCGGGGCTTGAACTCGACGATCCCGCCGTCCCACACCGGCTCGATGCGGCTGCCCCCGCGCGGCCGGCCGGCCAGGTAGATCAGCACCGGCACGGCGCTCACGGCGAGCAGGAACACCGTGAGCCAGGTCGGCGAGAACCCGGAGAAGTTGGTGTGCGCGGGGATCACGGTGAGGTTGCCCGGCAGCAGCACCGGCCGCAGCGTGACGCCGGTGACCGTGCGCATGGCCCGGGCCAGCCCGGCCAGCATGACCGGGGCACCGACGGCGAGCGCCACGCACGCCGCGGCGAGCAGCGCGGGCCCGGCTTGCGGCTGGCGGGATTCGCTGGCCGCGGCGGCCTGCCTGGTGCGCGGCATGCCGAGGAACGGGATGCCGTAGCCGCGGACGAACGCGTAGACCGCCAGGCCGCCGGTCAGGCCCAGCGTGCCGGCCGCCAGCACGATCAGGATCGCGACCAGATGGCTGCCGGTCCGGAACCCCTGGAACAGCCCCTGGAAGATCAGCCATTCGCTGACGAACCCGTTGAGCGGCGGCAGCGCCGCGATGCCCAAGGTGCCGAGGAAGGTAATCACCGATGAGCGCGGCATCCGGTGCGCGAGCCCGCCGAGGCGGTCGAAGTCCCGCGTTCCGGTGACGTGCTCGATCACCCCGGCCTCCTGGAACAGCAGCGTTTTGTAGGTGCCGTGGTTGGCCACGTGATAGAGCCCGGCCAGCAGCAGGAACGCCCACAGCAGCCGCTGGCCGTAGGCCAGGAACGTCATCGCGGCGCCGAACGCGGTGACGATGATGCCGATGTTCTCGATCGTGGAGAACGCGAGGAACCGCTTGATGTCCCGCTCATTGAGCGCGTACAGGATGCCGATCGCCGCCGTGACCGCGCCGGCGGCCATCGTGAGGATGCCCCGCCAGGCGGGCCCGCCGGGCAGCAGCACGAACCCGAACAGCGCGATCCCGTACACGCCGAGCTTTGTGATCAGCCCGGACAGGAACGCCGAGCCGTCCGCCGGTGCCACCGGGTGGGCCTCGGGCAGCCACACGTGCAGCGGCACCAGGCCGGCCTTGAACCCGAAGCCGGTCAGGGCGAGCAGGTAGGCTGCGACCCGCCAGTCGCCGCTCACCAGGTGCGCCCGGGCGGCGATGAGGTCAAGCTGCATGGTGTGGGTCTTGGCCGCCAGGATCACGAACGCCGCGATGATCGCCACGAACCCGACCTCGGACAGGGCCAGGAACCAGAACGCGCCGGCGGCCACCTCGCTGCGTCGTGGCCTCCTGAGGATCAGCAGGTAGCACAGCAGCGCCATCGTCTCCCAGGCGACCAGGAACGTGACCACGTTGCCTGCGACGAGCACGGCCAGGCTGGCCAGCACCGCCAGGTTGAACACGCCGAGGTACAGGCCGGTTGTGTGGCCGGGCTCGTGGTAACGGGGGGCGTACAGGGCCGTGGCCACGGCGATCAGGCCGAGCAGCGCCACGAATACCCCGGCCAGGCTGGTGGCCTGCAGTTGCAGCGTGCCGACCACTACCGAGCCGCCGGCCGTGACCACCCGGCTGTTCCCGGACAGCAGCGCGGACACGCCGGCCGCCAGCGCGGCGGCGCCGCCGAGCCCGGACACCGCGCAGCTGGCCCGGATGCCCGCCCTGGTCGATCCGCAGGTCAGGGCGATCAGCGCGGCCAGCCCCCACGCGGCTGCCGCACCGGCCATGACCGGAAGGGGGTTCACCGGGGCGTCCGGTTCAGGGCAAAGTCAAGGTCCTTCACCTGGTCGGCGAGCCTGCCCACCGCGACCAGAAGGCCCTGCAGCAGCGCCAGCGGGCTGGGCGGGCAGCCGGGGATCCAGACGTCGACCGGGAACGTGCCGCCGACGCCACCGTGGGTGAACGGGTCCGGCTGGTACACGCCGCCGAGTGCGCACGCCCCGGTGGCCACCACGACCTTGGGGTCCGGCATTGCGTCGTAGGTCTTGCGCGCGGCAGTCTCGAACGCCCGGACCATCGGCCCGGTGACCATGAGCAGGTCGGCGTGACGGGGCGCCGGGGTGAAGAAGAAGCCGAGCCGGTGCAGGTCGTAGTGCGGTGCGGCGAGCAGCCGGATCTCCTGTTCGCAGGACGCGCAGGACCCGGTGTCCAGGGTGCGAATGTGCAGGCTGCGGCCGAACATCCGGGCCACGGTGCGGCGCAGCTCTTCTGAAGTTGCCGGAACGTTTAGCCCCGTGGCGCTCTGGCTGGTCATCGCGGGCTCCCGTCCAGCGCGATCCGCTTGATCAGGTGTTCCCTGGCGGTCGCGGCCAGCTCGAACTCGCCACTATCTTCGGCCGCCTGCGGCGCCTCGGCCCGGCAGCGGCCGCAGGCGGTGCACGCGCCGACGTCGAAGACCAGCACATCGCCGTCGCGGCCGAGCGCGCGGCTGGGGCACACCGCGACCAGCCGGTCCGCCAGGTCGCTCGTCAGCGCATCCGGCCGGAACACCGGCGGGGTCGGCAGCAGCACAGCCGAGGGGTCGGGTCTGGCCGGGTAGCGCGTGGTGACCACGCCCCGGCGCAGCCCCCGCAGCGTCCATAGTGGCATCGCGAGCTCCCTTCAGCGTGCCGTGCCCGCCACGGTCAGCCAGAAGCTGGCCTCGATGATCGGGATGTCGGTGAACACGTTCTGAGACCGGCATGCGTCATCGAAGCCGCGCCAGTTCCGCACCGAGGCCGGGCGCAGCCGCGCCCGGGTGATCCGCCCGCCGTCGTCGAGCGCCACCCAGGCCAGCGACTCGCCCCGGCTGGACTCTGCCCAGCCGAGGCCGGAATTGGCGGGCTGGGCAGGCTGGCCCGGTCCGGCCCCCGGGGGCAGGGCCAGACCCGGGCCAGCGGCAGTCCGCCCGATCTCCCCAATCAGGCGGACCGACTCGGCGGCCTCGGCGAGCATCACGCGGAACCTGGCGAGCACGTCGCCCGCGTCCTGCGCCGCGACCTCCGGCCGGAACTGGTCGTACGGGCGGGCCGGATGATCGGCGCGGGCGTCAATCGCCAGCCCGGCGGCGCGGGCGACCGGTCCGACGAGACCGAGGCGGCGCGCCGCCTCCTCGGTCAGGACCCCGGTGGCCTCGAGACGGTCGAGGAACGAGTTCGTGGACAGCAGCGCGGCGGCGGCGCGCTGCAGCTCGCCATAGGCACCGGGCAGGTCGCTGCGCAGCGCCGCCGCGTCCAGGTCCGCCCGCGCCCCGCCGATGTCGACGACGCCGAAGAGGTACCGGTGACCGAACACCGCGGCGTTGACCCGCAGCAGCCGCTCCAGCGCGATCTCGGCGGCGGCCTGCCCGATCACCAGGCCGGTGGACTGGCACAGCGCCGCGGTGGCGGCGGCGTGGTTGTACAGGCGCTCCAGCTCGAGCGCGATCGCCCGCGCCGCCATCGCCTGCGGCGGCGGCTCGAGCCCCAGCGAAGCCTCGACTGCCGCGGCGAACGCCCAGGAATTCCCCACCGCGCCGAGGCCCTCGGTTCGCTCCACGTAGAACAGCGCCTCGCCCGGGGTCATGCCGCGCAGCCGCCACTCCACCCCGCGGTGCTTGTGCCAGGTGAACAGGTAGAGGTCGACGAGTTCCTCGCCGCTGGTCACCAGGCCGTAATACAGCGACTCCACCGCGACCTGGCGAACCGGCCCGAACGGGAACTCGAACGCATGCCCGCCGACGTGGTGCGGCGCGTGCACGTCCTTGGGCTGCTCGGCGGGCGCCCGGCCGAGCCTTGGCCAGTCCGGCCCGGCCCAGGGTGGCAGGGCAACGCGGTTCAGCGGCTTGCCGCCGGCCGCCCTGATGCCGAACTGCTCGTAGATTTCGCATTCCTCGGTGAACGCGCCCGGCACGATATCGGACAGCGACGGGTAGCTGTCGCCCTCGACCAGCGACTCGGTGATGAGGTAACGCCGGTCGGCGTCCAGCCCCCAGACCAGCCGCAGCGTCACCGGGCTGCCGTCGGTGTCCGGGTTCTCTAGCGAGGCGAACACGTCGGCCAGCCGGGCCCCCGGGTGAGCCGCGATCCGCCGCACTGCGGCCTGGAGGTCGGCGACGGGCACGCTCAACGTGGTCACCGGCCCGCCACCGTGGCCGTCCCGGCCGAACCCGGTCAGCAGGTCGCGCAGGCCAGACTCGCCGGCCAGGCCGGGCTGGAGCGCGGTCACGACATCACCGCCACGCAGTGCCGGATAACGGTATCCAGGCCCGCCGGGATCCACAGGCCAAGCACCAGCAGCGCCACCAGGCCCACGCCCAGCGGGGCGGCGGCGGCGAGGCGGACCGCCCGCCCGCCGTACGGGCTCCCCACGGGGTCATCCGCCGGCGCCTGCCCGGTCACCATGCCGGTCGTGGTCCTGGCGAAGGCGACGAACGCCACCGCGAGCAGCGCGAGAAGCAGCAGCGGGAACACCGGGCTGGACGTGGCGAAACCCGCCCGGACGATCGTGAGCTCGGACAGGAACACACCGAACGGCGGCGATCCGAGCACGGCGAACGAGCCGAGCAGCAGGGCGCCGCCGGTCACCGGAACTGCGGCCAGCAACCCGCTAACGCCGGCCGCCTCCCGGGTTTTGTACCGCAGCGCGACGTCGCCGCTGGTCAGGAACAGCACGGCCTTCGCGATCGCGTGGTTGAGCGTCTGCAACAGCGCTCCGTAGAGCCCGAGCAACCCACCGAACCCCAGCGCGACCGCGATGATCCCCATGTGCTCGACGGACGAGTAGGCGAACAGGCGCTTGAAGTTCCCCCGCCTGATCATGAACAGCACCCCGATCACGATCGACAAGAAGCCGAACGTGAGCAGCACCGCCCGGGGAAAGGTGTCGCCGAGCCGGGCGTGGGTGATCGCGAGGAACCGGATGATCGCGTACATGCCGGTGTTGAGCAGCGCGGCCGACAGCATCGCGCTCGCCGGGCTCGGCGCCTCGGCGTGCGCGTCCGGCAGCCAGGTGTGCATCGGCGCCAGGCCCACCTTGGTGCCGTAGCCCACCGCGGCGAGCATGAATGCCAGCCGCAAACTCCCGGGAGCCAGCGCGTGTGCGTGGCTAAACAGGTAGGGCCAGGCCAGCCGGTACTCGACGGCCAAGTGCAGGCCACTGGCCGAGTAATACAGGAACAGTGTGCCCGCCAGCGCGATCGTGACCCCGAATGAGCTAATGATCACGTACTTCCAGGCTGCCTCCAGCGAGCTCGCCCGCGCCTCCAGGCCGACGAGTGCGGCGCTGGCCAGCGTGCTGGCCTCGACCAGCACGAACAACAGGCCCAGGTTCCCGGTCTCCAGAGCCGCGAGCATCAGCGCGGCGAACAGGCCGAAGAAGATGTAGTACAGCCGGACCTGGAACGCCGACAGCCGCCCGGCGTCCTGTTCGGCCGATAGGTAGGCGACCGAGCCCACGCTGGCGAGCAGGGTCACCGTGGCGACCGTCAGCAGGAAGAAGCAGCTGAGCGAGTCCAGATAGAGATAGCCAGCCCAGCCGCGCAGCGGGGCACGGTGCAGTTCCGCGGTCAGCAGCCCGACCGCGCAGACAAGCGAGATCAGGGCACCGGCTGACGCCACCCACCCAGCCAGACGCCCTCTGGCGCCGCACGCTGCGGCAACGGTCCCGGCCAGCGGGCCGACCGCGGCCACGATCATCAAGACGATCACGGGACGCGACTCCTGCTCGTGCTCATCCCTGCAACTCCCTCAAGTCTCCGGCGCTCGCGCTGGCGAGCCTGCGTGTCAGCCCGGACACGAAGACCACCATGATCAGCACCCCGGCAACCAGGTCGAGGAAGATTCCGGCCTCGACGATGAACGGGAACGTCGCGACCAGCGTGATCGCACCGAGGAAAACCCCGTTCTCCACGATCAGCCAGCCGATCAGCTGGGCCACGGTGTGCCGCCGGACGACCATGGACAGCCCGCCGAGCAGGATCACCGCGGTGGACAGCGGGACCACCGCCGCGGCGACCAGGCCGTGCGGCAGCAGTTGCGGCCGGGTCACCAGGTACGCGAACGCGGTCAGCGCCCCGCCGGCGATCAGCGAGGTCGACAGGCCGGTGGACAGCGCGGCGTCGCGCTTGAGCTCGAGCCGCTGGATGAGCAGCCGGCGCGCGGACACGGGGATCCCGATGCCCTTGATCGCGAGGGTGGCCACGGCCAGAATCCACAGCTCGACGCTGCCGAACGCGTAGGCCGCGACCCCGGCGGCGAACGACAGCACCACCGATTGGGCGCCGTAGTAGGCCAGGTACCTGTTGAACAGCTTGGAGCCCAGGCAGGCGAACGATAGCAGCAGGATCAGCACGCCGGACAGGTCGAGCAGCACACCGGCGGCGCTGGTCGCGGACAGGCTCTGCACCGGCTTACACCCCGATCACGTAGGAAGTGGCGACGCCGACCAGGGCCAGCAGGAACGCGGCGCCGAGGAACTCCGCGATGCGGAAGAAGCGCAGCTTGGCGAACGAGGTGTCGATCACCACGATCGCCAGGCCGCACAGCGCGAGCTTGCCGAGCAGTATCGGGATCGCGAGCAGCGCCGACGGCAGGTCAGCCGAGGTGCCGAGCCCCCAGGGGATCACGAACACGTTCATGAAGATCGACGACATCAGGAAGAGCTTCATCCAGCTCCCCCACTTCATCAGCGCGTAGCCGCGGCCCGAGTACTCGAGCACCCGGTTTTCCTCGATCATCGAGATCTCGGTCGTCCCGCCCGGTGTGTCGATCGGGATCCGGCCGTTCTCCACCAGAACGATCATGAAGAACGCGACGAGGCCCAGCACGTGCGTGGGCAGGACGAGCGCGTACGGCGAGGACGCGATCGCGTGGTTCATCAGGTACGGGTTGTCGGACGCGGAGACCGCCCCGACGGTGAAGAACACCAGGATCAGCGCTGGCTCGGCCATGCTGCCGACCCAGCTGGCGCGGCTCGCGCCCAGGCCGCCAGGCGGGCTCGCCGTATCCAGCCCGGCGAGCGAAGTCATGAAGCTGGCCAGGGTCAGCACGAACGCGCCGCCGATCAGGTCGGCGAGGAACGCGAGCGGCAGCGGGGTGTTCGTGATGATCGGGACGATCACCGACACGGTCAGGTAGCAGGCGAACGTGACGAACGGCGTGATCCGGAAGATCCACGACGCCTGATCACTGGTCACGCTGCCCTTGCGCAGCAGCTTGGCCAGGTCCCGGTACGGCTGCAGCACGCTCGGGCCGCGCCTGGACGCGAGCATCGCCTCGGCCCGGGTGAGCACCCCCGCGTACAGCGGTGCCAGGCACAGGACCACAAGGCTCTGCAGCACCTGGATCAGGACCGGAACAGACAAAATGACCTCCGCCTGTCGGCGACGTCTAGGACGTCCGTGCAGGTAGAGGCCATCAGCCCGAGCCACAAGCGAGGCACAGGCGTTACGCGAGCCTCATCGCGCTACTGGTTCAGGATACACGGGACAAGTCCGGACCTGGCAACCCTGAACGTCCGCGGACGGCTCGGTAGCCTTCTGCGCATGAAGCAGTCGGGGCCAGACATGAACGCGGCCATCTGGCAGTCCCCGGAGATCATCCGGAACTGGGCGGCGGAAGCCGAGCGGCAGGAACCAAAGCGCGCGGCGCAGCGACGGCTCATGGCGCTGCTGCTGCCCTTCGGGCCGCAGGAGGCGTTCACGTTCCTGGACGTGGGAGCGGGGACGGGCGCTGCGTCGCGGGCCATCCTCGCTCACCACCCAGGTGCCGTGGCGGTCCTCGCCGATTTCTCGGCGGAAATGATGCGCGCGGGCGAGCGCGACATGCGGCCGTTCGCTGGGCGGTACCGGTACGTGGAGTTCGACATGCTGGCCGGCGAGTGGCCCGAGACGATCCCGGCGGCGCTCGACGCGGTGGTGACCTCCATGTGCGTGCACCACCTGCCCGACGAACGCAAGCAGGGACTGTTCACCGAGATCTTCGAGCGCCTCGTCCCGGGTGGTTGGTATCTCAACTACGACCCAGTCCGGGCGGAAGACCCCGTGGTGGAGGCCGCCTGGCAACGGGCCAGCGATCTCGACGACCCCGAGGCCGCCAGCAGGCGGCACTACCGCACGCCCGAGGAGCAGGCCCGCTGGGAGAACCACGTCCGCTACATCATCCCGCTCGACCAGCAGCTCGGCTATCTGCGGTCGGCCGGATTCTCGGGCATCGACGTGTACTGGAAGCAGCTCGACAACGTCATCTACGGCGGGTGCCGCCCCGTGGATTAGGCCGGCCGGCGCCTCGTCGCCTCGATGATCAGGAGATCGGCGCTCTGTTCCGCGGACGCGAACGGGGTGCCAGGTGCGCTGACGTCGAACCGGCCGCTGTCCGGCACGTAGTCCCGGCCGCGAGCGATGACGCGTCGCAGCTTGCCGAGCACTGCGATGTCGGCGCGCGGGTCGCCGCCGGTGACGATCAGGTCGGCCTCGTAGCCGGGAGCGAGGCGGCCGGTGATCGCGCCAATGCCGAGCGCCGAGGCGGCCTGCGTGGTGGCCATCGCGAGCACCTGCTCGGGCCGGAAGCCCAGCGTCACCAGGTACTCCAGTCCTCCGACGAACTGGTGGTGCGGGGTGTTGTTGACGCCCGCGTCGGTGCCCGCGATGATCCGCACCCCCATCTCGTGCATCGTCTTCACGTACTGACCGGGCGTGATATCGGTCAGCTCGGCGACGTAGGGCGCGTTGACGTTGAGTGTGGGGCAGACGACGATCCCCTGCTCCGCGATCCGGGCGGCCAGCGGCTCGTCGAAACACCGATCGTTGGTCTCGGTCACGAACGAGCAGTGCTCGAGCGTGGTGACCCCGGCCTCGACGGCGCGGCGGATGCCCTCGATGCCGTGCGCGTGCGCCGCGACCGGCTTGTCGACCCGCCGCGCCTCCTCCACGATGACCGCCAGCTGCGCCGTGGTGAACTGCGCGTACCAGGGCGCCGACCCGGTGGTCATGAACCCGCCGGTCGACATGACCTTGATCAAGTCGGCGCCGTGCTTGTGGTGGGTGCGGACCATGCGGCGCAGGTCGTCCTCGGTGTCCGCCTCGGCGCCCATGAACCAGCAGTGGCCGCCGGTGACGGTGAGCGGGCTGGCCGACACGATCATCCGCGGGCCGCGGGCCAGGCCCGCGGCGATGGCGTCACGCACGATCACACCCAGAAAGCCCCGCCCGCCGAGGTCCCGGGCGGTGGTCACGCCGACGCCGAGCAGTTCCCGCGCACTGCGCAGCATCAGCATCAGCAACTGCGCGTCGCTCTCGCGCTGCATCCGCGTGGCCGGTTCCGGCCCGCCGTCGAACCCGAGGTGCACGTGGCTGTCGATCAGGCCAGGCATGATCGTCGATCCCGGGTAGTCCGCCCGCGGCAGCGCCGCGTACTCGGCCGGTAAGGCGCCCGCTGGACCGACCCAGTCCACGGTTCGGTCGCCGATCACGACCGCGCCGTCGGCCACGGTCTCGTCGCCGGTGATGACCCGCGGGGCGGTGAGCACTTCGTACATTGCCTCACCTCAGGTGCAGGATAACGGTGTGGCAGAAAGTCTTCGAGAGATCATCGACGCGACCACGGCTGCCCAGCTTCGCGCCCGTCGCAGCGTCAAATGGACGGCGCCCGGCCCGGGTGGGTTCGGCGCCGGGGTTGCGGAGATGGACTTCGGCGCCGCCCCGGCGATCCTCGACGCACTCGCCGGGCTGTCGGCCGACGCGAACTTCGGCTACCTGCCGCCGTTTATGGCCGAGGAACTCGCCGCGGCGTGCGCTGAGTTCCAGCGAAGGCGCTACGGCTGGGACGTCGATCCGGGGCAGGTGCGGCACGTACCCGACGTGCTCAGGGCGCTGCAGGTCGCGATCACGCACTTCTCGCGCCCTGACTCCCCCATCATCCTGCCCACGCCCGCGTACATGCCGTTCCTCGCCGTGCCGGGCTTTCTCGGCCGGGAGATCATCCAGGTGCAGATGCGCGGCGACGACGCCGGCTGCTTCACGCTCGACCTCGACGCGATCGACGACGCGTTCCGGCGCGGCGGGCATCTGCTGATCTTCTGCAACCCGTACAACCCGCTCGGGCGGGTATTCACGGCGGACGAGATGGCACAGCTGAGCGGCGTCGTCGACGCCCGGGGCGGCCGGGTCTTTGCCGATGAGATCCACGGCCCGCTCGTCTACCCGGGGATGCGGCACATCCCATACGCATCCACCTCTGCCGCTGCCGCGGCGCACACGCTGACCGCGACGTCAGCCTCGAAGGCGTGGAATCTGCCCGGGCTCAAATGTGCCCAGGTGGTCCTCAGCAGCGAGGCCGACCGGCAGCACTGGGACGAGCTGGCCTTCTTCGCCACGCACGGTGCCAGCAGCCCTGGCGTCGTGGCCAACATCGCCGCGTTCACCCGCGGCGAGGCATGGCTGGACGAGGTCGTCGGCTATCTCGACAACAGCCGCCGGCTGCTCGCCGATCTGCTCGTCCGGCACCTGCCGCAGGTGCGCTACCGCCCGCCGGACGGCACCTACCTCGCCTGGCTCGACTGCACCGCACTGGACCTGCCCGGTTCACCCGGCGGGATCGTCACCGAACGCGCCCGCGTCACGGTCGTGGACGGGCCTGCCTTCGGCGAGGGCGGCGCCGCAGCCTTCCGGTTCAACTTCGCCACACCACAGCCCATCCTGGCCGAGATGGTGCAGCGCATCGCCGCGGTCCTCGACCGTCGCGGCGACGCGTAGGCTCAGGACGCACCGGTTTCAGGGAGCCCCGGTTTCAGAGAGCACCGGTTTCAGGGAGCACCGGTTTCAGGGAGCACCGAGCAGCAGGACCGGGACCTGGCTGTCCCGGGCCGCCGTCTCGGCCACCCGGCCGAGACGTGAGCGCAGAGTTCCGCCGTCGCCGTGGCGGCCGAGCACCAGCAGATCGAAGCCGTGCTCGGCGGCGTAGGCGCAGACCGCGCGGCCGACCTGTCGGTCCTCGACGATTTGCAGGCTCATCCGGACGCCGGCCGCCGCGCTGCCGCGCACCCGTTCGAAGCGCTCCTCGACACGCCGCCTGGCCGCGGCTCGCTCGCTCAACTGCTCGTCCGCCGCCTCGGCACCCGGACCGGCCGGAACCACGGTGAGCGCGACCACGTGTCCGGTGCCGCCGCTGACGATCGCCGCGGCCGCGCTCAGCGCCTCCGCGGCGTCGGCCGATGCGTCCCAGCCGACAAGCACCCGGCGGAACGGGCCCGCTGTCACGAAGCCACCTCGGCCCCCGCCGCCATCTCCACCACCATGACTTCCTCCATCACCAGGGCGGACGCGGATAGAGGCCATCAGCGAGCTGTCATCCCGCGGTTACGGCGAGCCTCATCGCCGAAGCCATTGTGGGCGGGAACGAGGCCCGGTCACAAGTAGCCAGCCGAATACGGCTGTGGGTCAGGACAGCGCGATCACCACGGACAGCACGGCGATGAGCGCGATCAGCATGTACGCGAGATACGCGTCCAGGCGTCCGGACTGGAGCCGCCTGGCCGCCCGCGCCAGCGCCAAGACCGGACGCAGCAGCGGACGGTAGAGGTACCGCCCGACGACCTCGATCACGTCCGACTCGTACCCGACGTGGGCGGCGCTCTCCTCCGCGTCGATCTGCCGTACCTCGGTCCTGGTGTGCAGCACCGTGGCGAGCACCCGGCGGGTCGGGTTGGCGAAGCCGAACGCGGTGTAGCGGGCCGATCCGGTCACGCCCGCCGTTGCCGACCGCCAGGCGGGCACCCGCCGGACCCGGAGCAGCCGGCGGCCGGACAGGCCCAGCGTGAGCAGCACCACGATCAGGAACAAGCACGGCATGGCGATCCACAGCCAGGACGGCGAGAGGATCGAGAAGCCCGCGAACACCGGCTGCAGCACCCACGGTGACTTCAGCGCCCCGCTCGTCACCGGGTCGGGCACGATCGGCGCGAGCCCCGCGGCAACCATCCGGATCTCCAGCGGCGTCAGCGCGGCCAGCGCCAGGCAGACCGCGCCGAGGCCCACGATCGCGGCGCGGCCGCCGACGCGGACATCGCCGAGGTCCGGGCGAACGGGCCGGGGCTGCCCGAGCACCACCATGCCGATCAGCCGCACGAACGTCACCCCGGCGAAGCCCGCGGTCAGCGCGACCGCCGCGCCGGTTACCGCGAGCACCAGCCGGAAGCCGAGCCCGGGCACCCGGAACTGCTGCATCAGCGCCTCGAGCAGGAACCATTCGGAGACGAACCCGGCGGTGGGCGGCAGCCCGGCGAGGGTCAGACCGCCGATGGCCAGGCCGGTGCCGCGCCATGGCGCCAGCCGCGCCACGCCCCGCAGCGCGTCGAGGTTGTCGGTCCCGGCCGCGGACTCCATGCCGGCGGCGGCGGTGAAGAGCAGCGACTTGGCCGCCGTGTGCGCGATCACCTGCAGGGTCGCGGCGAGCAGCCCCGCAGCGACCAGCAGTCGGTCTCCCACGGCCGAACCGACCAGGGCAACGCCGAATCCGGCCAGGATCAGCCCGGCGTTCTCCACGCTGGAGTACGCGATGACCCGCAGCAGCCCGTTCTGCACCGCGGCATGCGCGATCCCGAGCACCGCGGTCAGCCCGGCCAGTACGAGCAGCGTGCCGGTCACCCACCCTGGTGGCGGGCCGAGCACCGCCAGCGTGCGCCACATCCCGTAGAAGCCGACGTTGACCGCCACGCCGGCCATCACAGCGCGCGCCGGACCGGGAGCGGCCGCGTAGCCGCGCGGCAGCCAGACCTGGAACGGGACCAGGCCGACCTTGACCGCGAAGCCAGCCAGCAGCAGCACCTGAGCGGTGGTGCGCACCCCGCTCGCGGGCACGTGCGCGAAGCTGGCCACGGCCAGCGACCCGGACCGGGCCGCGAGCAGCAGCAGGCCCGCGAGCAGGGCCATGCCGCTGACCTTCCCGAATGCGAGCGTGACCTGCGCGGCGGCGGGCCGGTCCGGCTTGCCGCGCTCGAACCCAGCTAGCAGGTAGAACGCGACCGTCAGGATCTCCCACGCGAACAGCAGCGTGAACGCGTCCCCGGCGGTCAGGAACACCGCGACGGCCGCGAGCGCGAGCGCGTAGCACGCGCCGAGCCCGCGCCGGCCCGTCCCGCCGCGGCGCGCCCAGTCCGCGAAGCCGAGCGACACCCACGCCGCCGCGCCGAAGGCGATCACCAGGAACAGCCCGGACAGCCGGTCGGCGGACAGCCCCGCGGTGCCGGGCCCGAGCACGCCGGCCGGCCACACCTTGGCCGGGTGCCCGGCCAGCGCGCCAGCCCCGCCGACGACCAGGCACACCGAGCCGGCCGCGCCGGTCAGGTACGGCAGCGCCGCGAGCCGGTGTCGCCGCACCCCCGCGGCGAGGTCGATGACGGCCGCAACGGCGAGCAGCGCCAGGCCGCCGGCGAGCGCGGCGGAGTACCCGGTCATGACCGTGCTCCCTCGCCGGCTCCGGCCGGCAGCCGCCCCAGCGCGAGCAGCAGCGCATGCAGGATGCTGAACGGCGTCGGCGGTGCGCCCGGCAGCCAGACGTCGACCGGCACGACGGCGCCGATCCCCCCGGTCACCGCGTACGAGGGGCTCGCGAGCCCGCCGCTCACCGCGTCGGTGCCGACCGCGATCACGATCTTCGGATCTGGCATCGCGTCATAGGTCTGCCGCAGTGGCTCGGTCATCCCCCGCGCCCCCGCGCCGGTGACCAGCAGGATGTCCGCGTGCCGGGGGCTCGCCGTCAGGAAGATGCCGAGCCGGTGCGCGTCGTAGACCGGGTTGAACAGGGCCAGGATCTCCCATTCCTCGGTTCCGTCCGACCCGGCGTCCACGTGCCGCAGGTGCACGGACCGGCGGAGCGCGGACGTTTTGGTCTTCAGGCCGTTACGCAGCGCGGCCAGCCGGTCTGGTGTCTCCGCGAACTCGGGAACCACGAGCCCACCGCGCGACAGGGCGGCGGCGGCTGGTCCGTCGGTCCAGCCGAACACGCCGGGCCGGGCGGCGACGCAGCGCCCGCACTGCACGCACTTGCCCTGGTCGAGGCGCACCGTGGCGTCCGCACTGCTGATCGCGCCGGTCGGGCAGAGCCGGTCGAGCCGGTCATCGGCGTCGGCGGGCGCAACCACCGTGGCCGGCCCGCGCACGGCGGCCGCGTACGGGTCGGGCCTGGCCGGCCAGCGCGTGGTGACAACGCCGTCGCGAAGACCTCGCAGTGCCCACATCTAGCGCGTCACCCCCGCCACGGACAACCCGAGGCTCGCCTCGATGAACGGAAAGTCGGTGAGAATGTCACCGGCGAACAGTTCGTGCATCAGCACTAGGTTGTGGAACGACGCGGAACGCGGATGGCACCGGGTGATCAGGCCGTCTTCCAGCCGCACGTCATACAGCACCTCGCCCTGCGGAGCCTCGGCCCAGCCGGTTGCGCGGCCGTCGGCCGCGTCGCACTCGGCCCGCAGCGGCCCGTCCGGCGCCTCGGCCAGTTCGTCGGCCACCTGGCGGAGCAGGTGGAAGGACTGGGCGACCTCGTCCCAGCGGACCCGCAGCCGGTCCAGCGCATCGCCCGCCGGCCGAGGCGCCGGTTGATGCAGCCCAAGTGAGGGGTAGGCGTCGTACGGCCGGAACTCGCGGGCGTCGTCGGAATACCCGGACGCCTTGCCGACCGGGCCAAGCGCACCGTGCTCGCGGGCGCGCCGCGGGCTCAGCGGGCCGGTGCGGCGCAGCCGGTCCAGGAACGACGCCGTGCCCATCAGCGCGGCGACGTCCGCGGTCACCGCCTTGTCCAGCTTGCCGATCTCGGAGAGCAGCTCACCGGACCCGGTCAGCGGCAGCCGGCCGACCCCGCCGGGCACAACCACCCCGCGCCCGAACCTGCTGCCGCAGGCGTGGCCCACCAGCCGCAACACGCGTTCCTTGTGCCAGCCGAACCGCGCGGTGGCGACGGCGAGACCGGCGGCGTCGGCGAGCCGGACCGCGACGTCCAGATGACAGGCCAGCCGTTCAAGCTCGCCGTGCAGAACCCGGACCAGCGCGGCCGTCCAGGGAACCTCCGCCCCGCAGATCCGTTCCAGGGCGTGGCAGTACGCGAGCGCGTGCGCCACCGTCGCGGTGCCCTCGACGCGTTCGGCCAGCAGCAGCCCATCGGCCGCGGTCATCCCCTCGAACCGCTTGTCCAGGCCCCGGTGCTTGTAGAACACCCGCATGTTCAGGTGCGGTATGTCCTCGCCCGGGGTCTCGACCAGGTACTCGATCGACTCGACGACACCGGAGCGCACCGGGCCGTGCGGGATCGTGAACAGGCCGGGACCTACGACGTGCAGCGGCAGCGCGCGGGGGTCGGGCTCGATGGCTGCCGGGCCTCCGCTCTCCCCCGGCCTGGGCCGCAGCGCACCCTCGGGCGGCTGCGGCAGCAGCAGCGGCTCGGGGCGTGGATGCCCCTGCGGGATCACGCCGAACATGTCGGCGATCTCCCGCTCGTACCAGAACGCGGCGCCGAGCAGCGGGGTCAGCGCCGGGTAGCTCGTGGCCGTCGCCGGCAGGATCGTGTCAGCCGCGATGACGCCGCGGGCGTCGGCCAGCTGCGCCGACAGCATCAGGCCCTCGGGCCGCGCGGTGCCGAACAGGCCCGCGAACCTGCGGCCGGCGGCCACCTCTTCGGCCAGCCGCTCCCACAGCGTGGTCAGCGTGTCTGAAGCCAGGCTCACGTGACCGCCCCCAGCTGGTGCACGGCGCGGGATAGCAGCCCGGTCAGCTCCGCCGGGGGATGGACGCCGAGCACGAGCAGCGCGGCGACCCCCGCGACCACGGGGACCACCATCCAGGCGCTCGGCTCGCCGCGTGGCAGGTCGGCCGCCACCCGGCCGCGCGCCGGGACGAGCAGCATCCGGTTCGCGGCCACCGTCAGCCCGAAGAAGGCCAGCGTTACCAGCACGATCAACACGGCTGGCGTGGCGTAACGGGCACTCGAAAAACCGCCCTGAACGATCTCGAATTCGCTCCGGAAGATCCCGAACGGCGGCATCGCGCACAGCGCGAGTATCGCGATCCCGAACAGCGGCCCGCTCCACGGCAGCAGGTCAAGGCCGCCGGATATCCCGGAGATGCGCTTGCTGCCGAACTTGTGCACCAGCACCCCGGCGCCCATGAACGCGTTGCCCTTTGCCGCGGCGTGCGCGAGCACGTGCAGCAGCACCCCGGCCAGCGCGATCGGGGCGCCGAAGCTCACCCCAATCGCCAGGATGCCCATGTGCTCGACGCTGGAGTAGGCGAGCATCCGCTTCACGTCGCGCTGGTCGAGCAGGTAGAGCGCTGCAAGCAGCAGTGACGCGACGCCGAAGACCAGCAGCACGTCGCGGGGGAAGGCCGGGCCGAGCGCGGCCGCGGCGACCTGGTAGTAGCGCAGGATCGCGTAGAAGCTCACCGCGAGCAGCGAGCCGGACAGCAGCGCGGACACCGGGGTGGGCGCCTCGGAGTGCGCGTCGGGCAGCCACGTGTGCACCGGGAACAACCCCATCTTGGTGCCGAACCCGACCACGGCGAGCACGAACGCCAGCCGCACCGGGGTATGCGGCAGCCGGGCTCCCGCGTGCAGCAGCGGGGTGAACGAGAGGTCGTAGTGCTGGCCGAGCACCTGCGCGCCCGCGTAGTAGGTGAAGATCGTCGCGAGCAGCGCCAGGCCGAGGCCCGCCGAGGCGATCAGGATGTACTTCCAGGCTGCCTCGGCCGCGCCATCGGTGTTCTCGATCGCGACCAGCAGCGCCGAGATCACGGTGGTGACCTCGACCGCGATCCACAGCAGCGCCAGGTTGTTCATCATCGGAGCGGCCAGCATCGACCAGGCGAACAGGTTCAGCCCGGTGTAGAAGCGCCTGGAGTACCGGGAGAAGCCCGGGTCGCGGCTGCGCCGGCTCGGCGCCAGGTAGCCGATCGAGTACACCGCGACCGCACCGTACAGGAAGCTCGTGGCCATCAGGAACACCACGCTGACCGCGTCGATCCGCAGGTAGGACAGGTAACCGAGGTCTCGGTGCGCGGCCGCGGGAACCAGCGCGAGCACCAGCCCGAAGCAGGCCACCCCGGTGACCGCGGTGACCGCCCCGGCGACCCGGTCCGGGGCGCGGAGCGAGACCGCCGCCGCGGCGAACGGCAGGATGAGCAGCAGCAGGATGACTGCGAGCATCCCCTACCCCCGCAAGCTGGTCAGGTCGGCGGTGGACAGCGACTCGGCACGGCCGTGGTGCACCCGGATCAGCAGCTCGAACACGACGACGGCGACCAGGAGGTCGAACAGGAACGCCACCTCGAGGATCAGCGGCAGCCCGGCGGCGACGACCAGGGCCGCGAGGGAGATGCCGTTCTCCAGCGACAGGAAGCCGATCGCCTGCGACGCCACGTCGCGGCGCATGATCATCAGGACGAACGCGACCAGCACCACCGACACCGAAATCTCCAGCGCAGTGATCGGCAGGACGGAACTCTGGATGTTCAGGGCTCGGACCGAGAAGAAGCCGAACGCGGCGACCGCGATGGCCAGCAGCACGGTGTTGGCCAGGCTCAGCGACCCGCTGCCGGCGATCTCGGTCCAGCCAGCGGCCGGCTCGTCCTCGCCTGCCCGGCCGATGCCGCGCAGCAGCCGGCGCAGCACGATCGGCACGACCACGACCTTCAGCGCCGCGGACAGCGCGGCCAGCACGTACAGGTCCGGCAGGTGGCGCACGGCAGCGACCAGGACCGCGAGCACCGAGATCAGGCCGGACTGCACCGCGTACAGGCGCACCTGGTCGCGCAGCAGCGCCTGCCGGAACATGCCGAACTCCGCCAGCAGCACGCCGAGCGCGATCACGCTCGAGCCGCCGGAGTAGACGCTCGGCGCGGCGACCGCGGCCGTGGCCGACATCAGCCACCCCCCAGGTAGAGCGTGAACACGCCGAGCACGGCGAGCAGGAACGCAGCGGAAACGAATTCAGTGATCTTGAAAAGACGCAGCTTGGCGAACGAGTTGTCGATGACGGCCACCACAATCCCCAGCACCACGGCCTTGCCCACCAGCGCCACGATCGCTAGCGCGACGTCCCCGATCTGCGCGGTGGCGGCCAGGCCCCACGGCGCGACGAACACGTTGAGCAGGATCGTGTAGAGGATCAGCTGCTTCATCCACGAGCCCCACTTCAGCAGCGCGAAGTAGGGGCCGGAGTGCTCGAAGGGCCGGGCCTCCTCGATCATCCCGAACTCGTTGGTCCCGGTGTGCGTCTCCACCGGGATCCGGCCGGTCTCGGCCAGGATCACCATGAACAGCGCGGCCGCGGCGAGCAGGTGCGCGGGCCGCACAATCTGGCTCGCCGACGAGCGCACGGTGGCGGCCAGCGCGTACGGCAGATCGGTCCCGGTCACCAGCGCGACGACGAAGATCACGAACAGCACGACGGGCTCGGTGATCGCGCTGAACGTCTTCGCCCGGCTGGCGCCGAGCTGGGCGTACGGGCTCCCCGTCTCCGAGGCGGCGATCGCGACCAGGAAGCTGGCCAGCGCGAGGATGAGCCCGCCGCCGAGAATGTCGCCCATGTAGCCGAGCGGCAGCCCGAAGCTGGTCAGCACCGGGATCAGCAGCGGCACAGTCAGGTAGCACGCCGCGGCACCCACCGGCGCGGCCAGGAACACCCAGCTCGCGCCCTCGGGCGCGAGCGCCTCCTTGTGCAGCAGCTTGGCCAGGTCGTAGTACGGCTGCAGCACCCGGGGACCCCTGCGGCCCTGCAGCCGGGCCTCGACCTTGGCGATCACGCCGGAGACTCCCGGTGCGGCAACGCCAATGGTCGCGACCTGAAGGAACTGGATGACCGGGATCGGCAGAGCCGCGCTCACCGGTCCGCTCCCGCGGCCTGGACAGGGGGCTGCGCGCCCCCGCTATGTTTGCCGGGCTGCTCCGGCACCACGTCTGACACTGACAGCCTCCGTAAGCCTGCCGGTCTCCCGGACTAGGTTGCAGAGGCCATTAGCGGACGGTCCCGCGGTTACGGCGAGCCTCATCGCCGGCTCCCCATTCTGGGGGACAGCCCGCTGCACCTGCAAATTCAGGCGGCTACGCTGTACCCACCGGCGGAGGGGCCCGCCGTAGACCGCGGATACGCCGCCAACGGTCCCTGCCAGAGGCAGGAGGTCGGCGGCGTGCGCCCGAGCCATGAAGTGGGCTGCTGCCCGTACGCACAGGCAGCGACCGGTTCGCTGGAACCAGCGTCCGGCCAGCTGGCCCAGCCGTCGGCTGTGAACGCAGCGACGCTGGTCAGCCACCTGTACGACTGCCAGGGGCTGTCCACGTACGAGATAGCCAGGGCAGTCGGGATCAACAGGCAGCGCGTCGGACGCCTGCTGCGAAAGGCAGGAGTGCCGGTCAAGCCGCGGGGCGCGGGCCGACGACGAAAGCCGGGCCCGCGGCAAGCCGCGCTTACCGACCTTGCGGTACATCTCTACCTGCGCTCGAACCTCTCGTCCGGCCAGATTTCGGCTCTGATCGGAGTGCCCGAACGGACGATCCGTGGCCGGTTGCGCGCACGGGGCGTTCCCATGCGCACGCGCGGACGGTCCAACCGGGAGGACAGGGCAGCGGCGCCAGTCGAATCGCTCACCCGGCTGTACGTCGGTGCCGGACTCACGGCCGCAGAGACCGGAAGGCGCCTGGGACTGCCCGCACGGGTTGTGCTCCGCACCGCACACGATCAGGGCATGCCGGTACGCATTGGCGGACCGATACCACGTCACGGGCCCAGCGAGATCGAGCTGATCGACGCCCTGTATGCAGACTCGCTGGTGCGGCGGGCGCTATCCCGGCACGGCATAGCCCGGCGGCCGTCCCCGGGCCCCATCTGGCAGCGCTTCCCCGTCCCGGTGGACGTCGGTTTGGAACTGGCGAAGGAGCTTTACGTATCCTGCGGGCTGGGACTGCGCCACGTCGAGCTGATTACCGGCCAGCCGGCCGAGACCGTCCGGGCGCTCTTGCGCGGGCAGGGCATCAAACTGAGACCCCCTGGCGGCAGATCACCCTTCCTGCGCAGATGGCGTGGGAGCCCAGGGGGATAATTGGGGCAGAACCGCCAATCGCTTGCCTGCCGATTTAGGAGCTTCCGGCGATGACGATAGCCAGCCGCTTTTTCGGGCGGACGATGAAACTGCCGCCCGCGTCGAACCACGACGTGCAGGTCGAGCGCGACCTGCGGGTGCCGATCGCCGACGGGGTGCAACTGCTCGCCGACCGGTACCTGCCGCACGGGGACGGGCGGCCGCCGCTGGTGCTGGTCCGCTCGCCGTACGGGCGGCGCGGGATCTGGGGGATCTTGTTCGGCCGGGTGCTGGCCGAGCGCGGCTTCCAGGTGCTGGTCCAGAGCTGCCGTGGAACGTTCGGCTCGGGCGGCACCTTCGACCCGTTCGGACCCGACGAGCATGACGACGGCCTGGCCACGGTCGCCTGGCTGCGCGAACAGCCCTGGTACCCAGGATCCTTCGCCACGACCGGGCCGAGCTACCTGGGCATGGTTCAGTGGGCGATAGCTGCCGACGCCGGGCCCGAGCTCAAGGCGATGTGCCCGCAGGTGACGACCTCCGACTTCCGGGCTCCGTTCTACGGCGGCGAGGCGTTCTCGCTCCAGACGGCGCTGACCTGGGTCAACCAGGTCGCGGGCCAGGAACGGCGATTCGCGTTCGTCCGCCAGTCGCGAGAGGACCACAGGCTCCAGCCGCTGCTGCGCCGGCTGCCGCTGCGCGATCTCGACCAGCTGGCCACCGGCGGCCACGTCGCTTACTACCAGGACTGGCTGGCCCACAACGATCCCGGGGACGACTACTGGAAGGGCCGCCGGTTCTCTGACACGCTGGACCGGGTGACGGCCCCGGTCAGCATGGTCGGCGGCTGGCACGACATCTTCCTGCCGTACCAGCTGCGCGACTACGCCGCGCTGCGCAGCGCCGGGCACGAGCCTTACCTGACCATTGGCCCGTGGCGGCACGCCGACCAGGAGGCGGTCGCCGCCTGGGCCAGGGACTCGGTAGCCTGGCTGCGGGCGCACCTGCTCGACGACCGAAGCCTCCTGCGGCCGGACCCGGTCCGGATCTTCGTCACCGGCGCGGAGGAATGGCGCGACCTTCCGGCGTGGCCGCCGGACACCCAGCCGCAGCGCTGGAACTTGCAGCTGGACGGGGCGCTCGGCACCGAGCCGCCGGCCGCCAGCGAGCCGGACCGTTACAGCTACCACCCGGGCGACCCCACACCGAGCCTGGGCGGGCCGGTAGGCCTGCAGGGCACGGCGCGAATGGACAACCGCATGCTCGAGGCCCGTTCCGACGTGCTGACCTACACCAGCACTCCGCTGCCAGCCGACCTCGAGTTGTTCGGCGAGGTCTCGGCAGACCTGTTCGTGCGCTCCAGCCGCGAGCACACCGACTTCTTCGCCCGGCTGTGCGACGTCGGCCCGACCGGCGCGTCGATCAACATCTGCGACGCCCTGCTCCGGCTGACGCCGGGCCGGCCGGTTCCCGAGCCGGACGGCACCATCCGGCTGCGGTTCCCGCTCTGGCCTGCAGCCCACCGCTTCCGTCGCGGCCACCGGCTCCGGCTCCAGGTCTCCAGCGGCGCGCACCCCAGGTACGCCCGCAACACCGGCAGCGGCGAGCCGCTAGCGACCGCGACCACGTTGCTCAGCGCTGACCAGCAGGTGCACCACGATCCCGAGCATCCGTCAGCGGTCATCCTGCCCGTCGCCACCGCCGTCTAGCCGTTCCAGCCGGGCCAGCACGCCGCGCAGCGCCTGCTCCCGGCCGGCCAGCTCGGCGAGCGTGCCCGCCGCCTGCCCGGCCGTCTGCTGGCGAAGAACCGTGGCCGTCTGCAGCGCTCTGGCCAGGCGGTCGGTGCTGCCGGAGTAGCGGTGCCCGACGGCCAGGATGAGCTGCCTGGTCGCCTCGGCCAGGCGCTGCTGCAGGTCGGCCCTGGCCCGGCCGATCTGCCGCTCGGCTTGGTCGCGGACCTCGCCGAGCACGTGGTCGCGGGCCAGCCGCCGCCCCAGTTCGCCGGGCAGCCTGCGGCGGACCGCTCCGGCCAGCAGCTCCGCCTGATCGATGCTCTCGGCGACCGAGTAGAAGAACCGCCGGTCAGGCGCCAGCCGCTCCTGCGGCCCCGGCGTGGCCAGCTCGAGTCCGAGCAGCTCGGCAGCTGCGTCGCGGACCGCGCCGAGCTCGGCAGCCAGGTCACGGGTGAGCCGGTCGTCGAGCGCGGCGAGCCCGCCCTCCAGGCGTTCCCGCTGCGCCTGCCGCCACGACTCGGCACCGTCCACGGCCAGCCGGGCCAGCCGGTCCCGGCCCTGCTGCTCGATCTCGCCCGGCGGCGCCGCGGCCAGCTCGCCGTCGAGCAGGCCGCCGATCGCGGCGCGCAGCTCGGCTGCGAGCCGCGCAGTCTGGAGCTCCGCCGCCTCGTTCAGCCCGGCGAGCATCCGCTTGGACTCCGCGGCCGCCAGGTCAGCGGCGGCCGTGCCGCGCTCCTGGACCGCCGCCAGCCGGGCCGTGAAGGCCGTCACCCGCCCGGCAGCGTCCGAGCTGCGCATCTCGGCCGCACGCCGGGCCAGTGCTATCTCATCGGTCCCTGCGCCGGCGACGCGGCGGAGTTGTGCGGCCGCCGATCGCCCCAGGTCGGCGGTTCTCCCGGTATCGAGGTATGCGCCGAAGTCGGCGGCGAACGCGGCGAAGCCCGCGTCGCCAGCATCGGACAGCGCCGCCCGGGCCGAGACCGGGTAGACCCGCACCGGTGCGCCTACGGCTTGGCCAGCGATGCGCTCGGTGAACTCAACGGCCTCGGCCAGTCCGGCGGCGTCGGTGTAGTCCGCCTTGTTCAGCACCACGAACGTGGTCACGGACAGCCCGTGGACGCGTTCCAGCAGGTCGCGCTCGGCCGCCGAGACCGGCGGGTCGGCGGTCAGCACGAAGATCGCCGCGTCCATGGTCGGCAGCACGCCGTCGGCCGCGGCGGTGTTGTGTGCGTGCACCGAGCCGGTTCCCGGCGTGTCCACGATTTCCACGCCCCTGGCCAGGATCGGGGAATCCAGGCGGACGGTGATCGCCGCGACGCCGCGGGAGTTGCCGGGATTGCCGCGCTCGGTCCCGAATTCCCCGAGCGCCGACAGCGGGCAATGCGCCGCCCGGCCGTCGGCGAACGCCACAACCATTGCCTCGCCGGTCCCATGTGTCACTGTGGTCGGCACGGCCGTCAGCGGGGTCATCCCCGTCGGCAGCACCTCCCGGCCCAGCAGCGCGTTCACCAGCGTGCTCTTGCCGCGCTTGGCCTCGCCCACGACCAGCACCCGCAGCCGCGCCGCCCGGAGCCGCTCCCGCAGCGCCGTCAGCACGGCGGTGTCGGATTCATCGGCCAGCCCGGCCAGTTCGTCAAGCGCCGACGTCAGCGCGTCGGGCAACTCGGCTGCGCGCATACCGCCTCCCACCTATTCAGGCAGGGACCGTTGGCGGCAATGCCGCGGTTCGATGGCGGGCCCCTCCGCCGACGCCTCGGCTTCAGGTTAGCTCGCCCGCCCCCGCCCCCGCCCCCGCCCCCGCCCCCGCCCCCGCTCCTGTCGTCCTGCCGCGGCCAATGCGGCGCAGCGGCGCCCATTTCCCGGCTCTTTCGCCTCCCTTCTCACGCCCTTCCTTCGCAAAACACGGGCCCATTCCTTCGCCCATTAACCGGCGAACCCATCGCCGCGCCAGCCCGAATGTTTACGCTTCGCCGCGTCAGGCGATATAGCCCCTGCCATTAACAATGGCTGCCAGCCAATTATTAGGTCAATAAAGGTTAATGGACTGGCATCACGCACGGGGGGAATACTGCATGCTAGGGCAATGGAGTGACCGCCTGCGGAGGCGAATCTCGCACCGCGCGGCGATCACGCTAGTCATTACGCTGTCCGTTCTCGTGGGCGCCACGTCCTATGCTTTTGTCGGCTATCTGCATCCATCGGCCGCCGGCCCTTTGGCCTGCAGGCGCCAGCCGATATCGGCCACGTCTGTCCTTTCCGGCTCACCGGCCGAGCTCGCCGCCGAGGTGGCGAACTCGCTGCTGGGATGCGCGTCCAGCGTCGTCGTTGCTAACGATGACCCGGCGTCTGTGGCCGCAGCCATGCCACTAGCCGAAAAGGCACACGCGCCGTTGCTGCTGTCCTCGCCGTTGTCCGCGACCGCGACCAGCATCGTTTCTTTCCGCGGCAGCCCGGCAAGCCGGCCCCAGTCGGCCAGTTCCGCGAGCACCGTTGCCGTCCTGCGGGAGATCAACGACCTGCACCCGCGCAACGTGCTCGTTGTGGGGCTGAAGACCAGCGAGCTTTCGGCGGAGATGCCTGGAGCCAGGGTGACCTCTAACCCGGCTGGGCTGGCGGACATGTCGCAGCCCAAGCCGCTGTCCCACGCGCTCGTCCTGGTGTCCAAGCAGAACGCCGCCGTCGCGATGGCGGCCACGGCAACCGCGGAGGCGGCCGGCGCCAGGGTGGTGGCGATGCCGGGCTACGACCCGCGCGGCGACTCGGCCGCGATCACCACGATCGCTAAGGACAAGCCGCGGGACGTCCTCGCGGTGGGCAGCGGTTTCGGGCCGGCGAGCCGGCTGGATTCCCGGCTCGCCGTGGTCAGGACCGGTGTGCAGTTGCCGGACGGCGGCCAGCTCATCGTGCCCATGCACCGGCTGGTCGCGCTCTACGGGCACCCGGGGACTCCATCGCTCGGGGCGCTTGGCGAGCAGGGCATCAGCGCCAGCGTCACCAGGATCAAGAAGCTCGCAGCGTCCTACCAGGCGCTGAGCAAGTCGCCCGTCGTCCCGGCGTTCGAGATCATCACTACCCTCGCCACGTCCGCCGCGGGGCCGACCCGGGACTACTCGTACGAGACTCCCGTGGCCACGCTGCGGCCCTGGGTACGCGCCGCGACCAAGGCAGGGATGTACGTGATCCTGGACCTGCAGCCGGGCCGGGACAGCTTCCTGCAGCAGGCCAAGCAGTACCAGTCGCTGCTGGAGCTGCCGAACGTCGGCCTGGCTCTCGACCCCGAGTGGGCGCTGAAATCAAACCAGCTGCCGCTGCGGCAGATCGGCAACGTCAGCATCACGGAGGTGAACAGTGTCGTCGACTGGCTGGGCCAGCTCACCGCGGAATACCGCCTTCCGCAGAAGCTCCTGGTGCTGCATGAGTTCAAGGACGGGGAGATCAGCGACCTGCCGGCTCTCGACGCCCATAACGACGACCTGGCCGTTGTCATGGACATGGACGGGCAGGGCACACCGGCGATGAAACAGCAGACGTGGAATTTCGTCACCCACACCACACCTGCGGGGGTGCCCTTCGGCTGGAAGGATTTCTTCGTCAAGGATTCGCCGATGCTGAACCCGAAGCAGACGATGGCACATTTGCCGCAGCCAGTGATGATCTCTTACGAGTAACAGCACTGACTCGGAACCGGTCTGGCCGCCTGGGCGCACCCGCGCCGCCCGGGCCGCCAGGCCGGGCCTGTCGGCTCAGGCCTCGGTGTCCTTGCGCCGACCGAAGACGAAATAGGACAGCGGTATCAGCCCGGCCGAGTTGATGAGCAGCCCGGCGAACCAAGCCCACTTCGGGCCGCGAACCTGGTCGGCCGCGCGGCGCTTGAGGTCGATCGCAGCTACCGCCTTGAGGCCAGCCTCGGCCACCCCGCCCACGATGATCAGCTTGCGGGTGCGAGGGCTCAAATCGCTCCATCGCTTAGCCATGATTCCCGATGACTCCCTCCGCACATGCCGCGACCAATCGCCCGTACTTTACACCGCGCGTTTTGCCGTGCCGGCGATCACCAGGAGCAGAGCCGGGAACGCGACGTCCAGTGCCAGCGCCGCGACCAGCCCGATCGCGTCGTGGGCCGGCATGCAGGGACCGCCGGTCACCAGGATCGGTCCCGCCGGGTCGGTCACGGTCTCCAGGCTGACGCGGCGGCATGGCCGATATGTCAGTAGAGTCGGGTTTAGACCGCAGGCTCGCGCCGGAAGGGACAACGCACGTGCGCGCAGTAATCGCCGAGGCACACGGCGGGCCCGAAGTCCTCAGGCTCGCCGAGCACGACTCCGCACAGCCCGGCCCCGGGCAGCTCCTCGTCGACGTGACCACCGTCGGCGTCAACTACATGGACATCTATCAGCGGGAGGGCCGCCCGCCGTACCGTCGCGACGTCCCGTTCGTGCCGGGCAGCGAAGGAGCGGGAACGGTCGCGGCCGTGGGCCCTGACGTGCCGGGCGTGCGGCAAGGCGACCGCGTGGCCTGGACCGGCATCTCCGGCTGCTACGCCGAGCAGGTCATCATTCCCGCCGACCGCGCGGTCCCCGTGCCCGAGGAGATCGACCTCGAGACCGCCGGCGCGGTCATGCTGCAGGGCATGACCGCGCACTACCTGGCGACCGACACCTACCCGGTCGCGGAAGGCGATCCGGCCGTCGTGCACGCGGCCGCCGGGGGCGTTGGCCTGCTGCTCACGCAGATAGTCAAGATGCGCGGCGGCGTCGTGATCGCGACGACCTCCACGTTGGAGAAGGCGGAGCTGGCACGGGACGCGGGCGCGGACCACGTCGCCGGGTACGACGACTTCGGCGTCGTCGTCCGCGAGGCAACCGGCGGCGAGGGAGCCGCGGTCGTGTACGACGGCGTCGGGCAGGCAACGTTCGACGCCAGCCTGGCCGCGCTGCGCCGCCGCGGCTACATGGTTCTGTACGGCGGGGCCAGCGGACCGGTTCCGCCGGTGGATCCGCAGCGCCTGCAGACGGGCGGGTCGCTGTTCCTCACCCGGCCCACGCTGGTCGACTACATCGCGACCCGTGAGGAGCTGCTCTCCCGGGCCGAAGACCTGTTCGGGTGGATCAGGCAAGGCAAGCTGGACGTCCGCATCGGCGGCCGCTACCCGCTCGCCGAGGCCGCACGCGCGCACGAGGACCTGGCGGCCAGGCGCACCACCGGCAAGCTCATCCTGCTGCCCCGCTGAGCGGCCCGGTCGCCCGGCGCAGCTCGCGGAGCGCATCCTTGCGGTTCTGGCCGGTGAGCCGGTCGATGAACAGGATGCCGCGCAGGTGGTCGGTCTCGTGCTGCAGCACCCGCGAGAGCTCGCCGGAGCCGGTCAGGGTGACGGGGTCGCCGCGACGGTCGACGCCGGTCACGACGGTGGTCATCGCCCGCAGGCACCAGGCGGACAGGCCCGGGATGGACAGGCAGGCCTCCACGCCGTCGTAATCACCGGACGCCGCCGCGATGACCGGGTTGAGGATGCAGCCATGCTGGCCATCGAAGTTGTAGGAAAAGGCGGCCAGGCTGACGCCGATCTGCGGAGCGGCCAGGCCGGCCCGGCCGGGCAACAGGACACTCTCGAGCAGGTCGTCGACCAGCCGGCCGGTGGCGTCATCGAACCTGGTCACCGGGTCGCACGCGGTACGCAGCACGGGATCGCCGAGCAGCCGCAGTGGCTGGACGGTCACCGGTCCGCCGCTGGCGCCTGGTCGGCGACCAGCTTGCCGATGCGGTCGAGTACCAGGTCGTGCCAGCGCAGCTCGGCCTCGATCCGGGTGATGGCGTGCTCGATGATCAGATCGTCGGCGGCGGTCTGATCCGGCCAGGACCGCTCCCGCTCGTGCGCGAAGAACGCGGCCCTGGTGGCCAGCGCCTCGCGGCGGCTGGTGAAGTAGCCGCGCAGCGCGTCCTCGTCCAGGTCTGCGCTCACGGCCAGGGCCAGGTCGACCGGATCGGGCCGCAGCGCCAGCTCGCGGAGCGCCTCACCGCGCAGCGCCCGCAGTTCCCTGCGGCCCTCCGGGGTGATGGCGTAGACCGTGCGCGCGGGCAGGTTCCCCTGCTGTTCGGTGCGGACCGGCTCGATCAGCCCCTCGTCCTGCAGCCGGTGCAGCGCCGCGTACAGGGATCCCGGCTTGACCTCTGACCACAGCTCGGCCCGGTCGACGCGCGCGTCCCGGCGGATCTGGTGCCCGTACATCGGGCCGCGGCGCGCGAGCGCGCCGAGCACAAACAGCCGAGTCGGATTCACACACTCAGTCTATCGCGATCGCTCAAATTTGAGCACTCAAAACAGAGCGACAAGGCTCCGCCGGTCGCGCCGAGCGAGCCAGCGCCTCGCGGTGCCTTCGCCTCCCGCGCCGCCATCTACTCCCGCGCCGCGGCGCCATCCCGCCCGGCCGCGGTGCCATTCGCCCCACCCGCGGTGCCATTTGCCCCGTCCCCGCAGGCCAAATCCCCGCGCCCGCAGGCCCAGACGGCTTTAATGGAGCGCAAGTGTCGCGAGTGACCGCTGTGGGGTGGCCTGATGCGTATTCGTCCGGCGGCGCAGCACCGGGCGACCCGGCGGCGCTGGAGCTTCGGCGTGCTCTGCGGTTTCCTGCTGACCCCCGTCGCGATTGCCGTTGCGATCTACCTGACCGCGGGCGGCGGGTTCGTGCGGCTCGGCCTCAGCAGCAACGGTCCGGCGCAGCCCAGCCCCAGCCCGGCGGCCAGCGCCGCGAGCCCGAGCGCCACCAGTCCCGCGAGCACCGCCTCACCGAGCCCGTCGCCGTCGGCCGACCCCAGCCGGGCGGCGCGCAAACACCGCCCGCGCCGGACCCAGGCTCCCGCGTCCCCCAGCCCCAGCCCCGCGGCGACCACGGCGCCGCCCAGCCAGCAGACGGCGGCCGACCAGGTGCTCGCGCTGATCAACCAGGCCCGCGCCCAGGCGGGCCTTCCCGCGTACTCGTTCCTGGCCGGGCTCAACAGCAGCGCCGCGGCGCACAACGCGCGCATGGCGGACGGGTGCGGGCTCTCGCATCAGTGCCCGGGCGAGCCGGCGCTTGGCACACGCGAGACCGACGCCGGCGTGAACTGGACGGCGGCGGGAGAGAACATCGGCGAGGGCGGCCCGGTCTCGGACACCTCGGCGGCGATCGCCCAGATGGCGGTCGGCCTGACCCAGGACATGCTGAACGAGAAGCCGCCGGATGACGGGCACCGCCTCAACATCCTCAGCAGCACGTTCACGTCCATCGGCATCGCCGTGAGCATCGACAGTTCCGGCACCGTCTGGATGACCCAGGACTTCGCAAATTAGCCGGTAACGGACAGCGCAGCCGGACCGGTCCGCGCGGGCATGAAACGCAACGGTCCGTTGCTGCTACTAGGACGACAGCAGCGAGCCGGCGGTGCCGTGCCAAGCAGCCCCGGCCCCGCTCCATGTGGCCCAAGCGCGGGCCATGAGCGTCCGCTGACCGCGAAACGGGGCCTGGAACAAAAGAGGGCCGCCCTCTGCTGTATGGGTGTAATCAAGTAAGACTCAACCAGGGAAGTGACCTGATGAGCGAGACCCTCTCCCTGCCGGTTTTGCCGCTCGACGACACCGTCGTGCTGCCCACCATGGTGGTTCCGGTGGAGATCTCGGGCTCCGAGGTTCGCGCGGCGATCGAAGCGGCGCGGCTGTCGGCGTCCGCGCCTGGCGACGCGAAGAACTCCGACGCCAAGCCTCAGCTGCTGCTGGTGCCCCGCATCGGCGGCAAGTACTCGTCGGTCGGAACGCTCGGCGTGGTCGAGCAGACCGGTCGGCTGCCCAGCGGCGAGCCCGCCGCTGTTATCCGCGGCCTGTCCCGGGTGCGCATCGGCACCGGGACCGTGGGACCGGGCGCCGCACTGTGGGTCGAGGGCACGGTGGTGGACGAGCCGTCGGCCACCGGACGAGCCCAGGAGCTGGCCCGCGAGTACCGCACCATTGCCACGTCGATCCTGCAGAAGCGCGGCGCGTGGCAGGTCATCGACATGCTGCAGAACCTCACCGACCCGTCGGCGCTGGCCGACAGCGCGGGGTATGCCGCTTATCTCACCACCGAGCAGAAGAACGAGCTGCTGGAGACCGTCGACGCGGAGCAGCGGCTCGAGAAGCTGACCGGCTGGGCCCGTGACGCGCTCGCCGAGCTCGACGTCGCCGAGACCATCCAGAACGACGTCCGCGAGGGCATGGAGAAGCAGCAGCGTGAGTTCCTGCTGCGCCAGCAGCTCACGGCGATCCGCAAGGAGCTGTCGGAGCTCGACGGCAAGCCGGGCACCGAGGAGGACGACTACCGGGCCCGGATCGAGGCCGCCAACCTGCCGGAGAAGGTCGAGGAGGCGGCGCTCAAGGAGGCCGACAAGCTGGAGCGCAGCTCGGACCAGTCGCCCGAGGGCAGCTGGATCCGCACCTGGCTTGACACGGTCCTGGAGATCCCGTGGAACGAGCGGAGCGACGACGCCTACGACATCGCGGGCGCGCGCGCGATCCTGGACGCTGATCACGCGGGCCTCGATGAGGTTAAGGACCGGATTATCGAGTATCTGGCCGTGCGCAAGCGCCGGGCCGACAAGGGCCTCGCCCTGGTCGGCGGCCGCCGCAGCGGCGCGGTGCTCGCGCTGACTGGACCGCCCGGCGTCGGCAAGACCTCGCTCGGCGAGTCCGTGGCCAGGGCGATGGGCCGTAAGTTCGCCCGGGTGGCGCTCGGCGGCGTTCGTGACGAGGCCGAGATCCGCGGGCACCGCCGCACCTACGTGGGCGCGCTGCCGGGCCGGATCGTCCGCGCGATCCGCGAGGCGGGCTCCATGAACCCGGTGATCCTGCTCGACGAGGTGGACAAGCTCGGCACCGACTACCGCGGTGACCCGACGGCCGCGCTGCTCGAGGTGCTGGACCCAGCGCAGAACCACACGTTCCGCGACCACTACCTCGAGGTCGAGCTGGACCTGTCCGACGTGCTGTTCATCGCGACCGCGAACGTGGCCGAGGCCATACCCGAGCCGCTGATGGACCGGATGGAGCCGATCCCGCTGGATGGCTACACCGAGGCCGAGAAGGTCACGATCGCACGCGACCACCTGCTCCCCCGCCAGCTCGAGCGGGCCGGGCTCGAGGCCAGCGACGTGAACGTGACCGACGAGGCGCTGCACCGGCTGGCCGCCGAGTACACCCGTGAGGCGGGCGTGCGGGCGCTGGAGCGGAGCATCGCCCGGGTCCTGCGGAAGATCGCGGCGCGGATCGCCTCCGGCGAGTCGCAGCTCCCGGTCACCGTCGGCCCGGACGACCTGCACGGGTACCTCGGGCACCCGAGGCACACCCCGGAGTCGGCCGAGCGCACCGCAGTGCCCGGCGTGGCCACTGGCCTCGCGGTCACCGGAACCGGTGGCGACGTGCTGTTCATCGAGGCGTCGCTGGCCGACCCGGAGACCGGCAGCACCGGCGTCACACTCACCGGCCAGCTCGGTGACGTGATGAAGGAGTCGGCCCAGATCGCCCTGTCCTACCTGCGCTCGCACGGCGCGGAGCTGGAGCTTCCGGTTGGCGACCTGAAGGACCGGGGCGTGCACGTGCACGTGCCGGCCGGGGCAGTGCCGAAGGACGGGCCGAGCGCTGGCGTGACCATGACCACGGCACTGGCGTCGCTGCTGTCCGGACGGCTGGTCCGCAGCGATGTCGCGATGACCGGCGAGGTCTCGTTGACCGGCCGGGTGCTGCCGATCGGCGGGGTGAAGCAGAAGCTGCTCGCCGCGCACCGGGCCGGCATCACCACGGTGCTGATCCCCAAGCGGAACGAGCCCGACCTCGAGGACGTGCCCGAGGGCGTGCGCGACCAGCTGGAGATCCACCCGGTCAGCGACGTCCGTGAGGTGCTGGACCTGGCGCTCGAGCCAGCGACCTCGCGCACGGCCGTCGCCGCCTGACCCAGCTGCCAGGCAGCAACACAGGGCCGGCTCACCGGAACACACGGTGGGCCGGCCCTGCCGCGTCTCTGCAGGGGTAACCGGCTCAGTCGCTCCGGCGCGGCCTGCGCGAGAGCGAGGCGGCGATGTCGGCCGCCAGCCTGACCGCTTCCTCGCGGGTCAGCGTCCCCGTGCCGATCCTGATCGCAGGCGGGGACGCGATGCGGAATCGCTCGCCCGGGGCCACCGCCCATCCGCGTTCGAGCAGCGCTCCGGTCACGGCGGGCTCGTCCGCCACCGGGACCCAGACCGCGAGACCGGACCGCCCCACGGCGGGCACTCCGTGGGCGGCCAGCGCGTCGATCAGGTAGCCACGGCGCTGTGCGTAGGCGGCCGCTGCGCGGGCGAACAGCCGGTCGGTCGTGCGGTCCGCCCACAGCTCCGCCACGATCTCCTGCAGCAGGCCGCTCACCCAGCCGGTGCCGAGCGCCTGCCGGCCTTCGACCCGGGAGACCGTGACCTCGTCCCCGGCCATTACGGCAAGTCGCAGATCCGGCCCGATCGACTTGGAGACGGAACGTATAGCAGCCCATCGCTCGGCCACGCCGGCGACGCTGTGCGCGGCGGCTCCGGATACGGGGCCCGCGTGGTCGTCTTCGATGACAAGAACGTCGGGCGCGGCGGCGAGCACCTCGGCCAGGCTTGCTGTCCGCTGCTCGTCCCGGGCCGCGCCGGTCGGGGCCTGTGCCCGCGGGGTGAACAGCACCGCCCTGCAGCCGCGGGCGAGCGCGCCCTGCAGCGCGGCCGACGTGACGCCGCCCTCGTCCAGCGCCATCGGCACGGCGCTCAGGTCGAGCGCGGATAGCAGGTCGAGCACGGGAGGGTAGCCGGGATCCTCGACGGCGACGCGGTCGCCGGGCCGCAGCCACGCGCCGAAGACCCGCTCCACACCGTCCAGCGCGCCGCCGACCACCGCCAGGTGATCTGCTGCGATGCCATCGGCAGCGAACCGCTCGGCCGCCAGCCGGCCAAGACGCGGGCTGACCATGGGATCGCCGTAGAGCCTGTGCTGCGACCGCACGCTCGGCAGCTCGGGCAGCAACGCCGGATCCGGGCTGCCGGCCAGCAGGTTGCGCGCTCCGGGCGGCGCGACCAGCGGCGGCCGCGGCCCGATAGGCGGCGCCCCGGTGATCTTGGTGCCAGCCCGCCCGTTTCCCCGCGCGATCCCCTTTTCCCGCAGCTCACGGTAGGCCGAGGCGACCGTGACCGGGCTCAGGCCAAGCGCGGCGGCCAGCGCCCGGACCGGCGGCAGCAGCACCCCGGGCAGGGCCCGGCCCTCGCGCACCGCGGTCTCGACGTCGCGAGATATCTCGCTGGCATTGCGCCCTTGCGGCCTGTATTGTATCAGCATAAAGAGATTATGTACTGTAACGTATTTGATAGCAAGGGTTACACGATGATCACCTTCCTCCCCGAGCTCGAGGGACGCCTTGTGCGGCTCGAGCCGTTGCAGCCGGGGCACGCCACCGGCCTGGCCTCGGCGGCCGCCGAGGATCCCTCGCTCTACGGGCTGAGCCCGGTGCCGCAGGGCGAGGCCGCGGCCGGAACGTATATCGCGACCGCCTCTGCCCAGCGCGACGCGGGCACGGCGGTGCCGTTCGCGGTACGACGGCTCGCCGACGGCGCGGTCATCGGCTCCACCAGGTTCTGGGACCTGGTGCGCTGGCCGTGGCCGGAGGGCCACCCCCGGCACGGCACCGACGCCCCGGACGTCTGCGAGATCGGGCACACCTGGCTGGCCCGCTCGGCGATCCGCACCGGCGCGAACACCGAGATGAAGCGGCTCATGCTGGAGCACGCGTTCGAGGTCTGGCGGACCGAGTCGGTCTGCCTGCATACCGACGCGCGGAACGAGCGCTCGCGCCGCGCGATGGAACGGATCGGGGCGCAGTTCGAGGGAATCCTGCGCTCGCACCGGCTGGCGACCAGCTGCCTGCCGCGCGACTCGGCACGCTACTCGATCACCGCGCCCGAGTGGCCCGGCGTGAAGCGCCGCCTCGACGCCCTGCGCGCCGCGCACGAGGAAGCGGCGGCGCGGCCGTGAGCAGCCGTCCGGCCAGCGCCAGGGCCACCGTGCGGCGCAACCCGGAACGGGCGAGCTATGGCACCGCAGCCGTGCACGCGGTACTGGACGCGACGCCGGTCTGCCACGTGGCCACGGTGCGGGATGGACGTCCGGTGGTGCTGCCGATGGTGCACGCCCGCCGCGGGGACATGCTGGTGATGCACGGCTCGGTCGCCGCCGGGCTGTTCCGCGACATGCGGCGGTCCAGCCCGGTCTGCGTCACCGCAACCATATTTGACGGGCTGGTTCTCGCCCGGTCGGCCCGCAGCTACTCGGTGAACTACCGGTCGGTGACCGTGCACGGCGATGCCGCCCTGGTCACCGATCCCGACGAAGTCATGCTCGGCATGCGGGCCCTGATAGAGCATGTCACTCCCGGCCGGTGGGAGCAGGTGCGCCGACCCGAGCCGGGCGAGCTGCGGGACACCGCACTGTGGCAGGTTCCGATCGAGGAGGCCTCGGCCAAGGCCCGCAGCGGAACCACGCTCGACCCCGAGTCCGACTTCGGCTGGCCGGTCTGGGCCGGCCACATTCCCGCCCGCCTGGTCTTCGGCGCGCCGGTCCCGGCCGATCACCTGCCGGGCAGCGTCGACCCGGCCGGCCGCGACGTGATAGTGAATCCCGCCTTCGGGGACGTCAGCCCTGCGGCTTCAGGCCGTCCAGGATGATGCCGATCAGCCGGTCCGGCTGACCCGGGTCGGTCGGCGTGTGCTGGGCCGCGATGTTCACCGCGTGCACCAGCCTCATCAGGTCCCTGGCGTCGGCGTCGGGCCGCACCGCGCCCGCCTCCTTCGCGCGGATGAGCAGCTCATCCGCCGCGCCGTAGATGACCGCGGAACACGCGGACAGCAGCTCGGAGTCCTTGCCCAGCGTCTCCAGCAGCGCCGCGGTCAGGCTCCGCTTGGTGCTGCTGAACGCGGATAGCGCACGCAGCCAGTCCGCCAGGGCCTCGCTGGGCGAATCGGACCTGAGCAGCTCGTCCGCCTTGGCGCGCATCGAGTCAACCTGACCGCGGTACACGGCCTCGAGCAGCGCCTGGCGGGTGGGGAAGTGCCGGTAGAGGGTGCCAATCCCGACCCCGGCGCGGCGCGCGATCTCCTCGAGCGACACGTCGTCGGCGCCGCGCTCGGCGAACACGGCCACCGCCGCGTCCAGCAGCCGCTGGTAGTTGCGCTGGGCGTCGGCACGCATCGGACGCGGCGCGAACGTGCTGGCCCCGGGGGACGACCCCCCGGAACCCCCCGCTGCGGTGCTGGCCCGGGGGGACGACCCCCCAGAACCCCCCGCAGTGTGCTGGACGCCAGCAGGCACGCCGGTCGCGCTCATCGGCTCACCTGACGCGCTCATCAGTCATCACCTTAATCGACTTGCCAAAGCGGAGGGTGCCTCCGTATAGTTATCGGAGGTTGCCTCCACTTACATCGTAGCCAACTCAGAGGGCCCGCGGATATTCCTTCCCGCGGGGCCTGGCCCGGATCTCTCCGAAAGGCTTTCATGTCGACTTCGTCGATAGCGCAGGTCACGACCCGCGGTCGCCAGCGCACCACGCGCCGGCCCGACCGCAGGGCAATCGCCCTGGCGATCGTGCTCGGCGCCCAGCTCATGATCATCCTCGACATGACCGTGGTGAACATCGCGCTGCCGAGCATCGCCCGCGGGCTGCACTTCTCCGAGCCCAGCCTGTCCTGGGTACTGAACGCGTACACGCTGACCTTTGGCGGCCTGCTGCTGCTCGGCGGGCGGGCCGGCGACATCCTGGGCCGGCGGCGGGTGTTCATCGCCGGCATCGTGCTGTTCACCGCCGCCTCGCTGGCCGGCGGCCTGGCCACGTCGGCACCCTGGCTGCTCGCCGCGCGCGCCGTGCAGGGCGTCGGCGGCGCGATCGCCTCGCCGGCCGTGCTGGCGATGGTCACGGCCAGTTTCTCCGAGGGCAGGGAACGAACCCGTGCGCTCAGCATCTACACCGCCGTCGCCATGGGCGGCGGTTCGCTGGGCCTGGTGCTCGGCGGTGTGATCACGGAGTGGGTGTCCTGGCGCTGGGTGCTGTTCATCAACGTGCCGATCGGGATCTTTGTGGCCCTGACCGCACCGCTGTTCCTGCCCGAGTCCGAGCGCCAGCCCGGCCGGTTCGACCTGGCCGGCGCGCTCACCTCGACCGCGGGGATGGCCTCCCTGGTGTACGGGTTCATCGAGGCGGCGTCGCACGGCTGGAGTAACCGCCTGACCATGGTCTCCTTTGCCGCCGCGGTCGTGCTGCTGGCGCTGTTCCTGGTCAACGAGTCCCGGGTTGCTCAGCCGATCACCCCGCTGCGGCTGTTTGCCGACCGTGGCCGGGCCGGCTCGTATGTCACCCGGCTGCTCCTCGTGGCGGGCATGTTCGGGATGTTCTACTTCCTGACGCAGTTCGTCCAGGACGAGCTCGGGTTCAGCCCGCTGCGGGCGGGGGTCTCGTTCCTGCCCATGACTGGGGCGCTGTTCGCCGTGTCCCGGCTCTCGCCGCGCCTGATGGGCCGGTTCGGCGGCAAGCCGCTGATGGTGGCCGGACTGATTCCCGCGGTCGTGGGCATGGCCTGGCTGTCCCGGATCTCGCCAGGATCCGACTACCTGTCCGGGGTCCTCGGCCCGATGCTGCTGCTCGGCGCCGGGATGGGGGTGGCGTTCGTGCCGCTCACGATGGCCTCGCTGGCCGGCGTCCGGCCGCAGGAGTCCGGTGCGGCGTCGAGCATGGTGAACGTGACCCAGCAGGTCGGCGGCTCGCTCGGGCTGGCGATCCTGGTCACGGCCTACAGCACGGCGATCCGGCATCAGACCGTCGTGCACGCCATGGCCAGCGCCTTTACCCTGGCCGCGGTCTTCGACGTGATCGCGCTCATGATCGTCGTGGTGATCATCCGGGACCGCGCTCCGCAAGCCGAATGAGCAGTCACCAGCGGAATCCGGCCACCATCACGTGACCGTGTGCGGCCGCGGCGGGATTGAAGTAGGACAGGACCAGCTGGGCCCGCATGCTGAGCTCCGGGTGCCCAATGATCGCCCGGCAGAAGTTGGCGTAACCGGCCGCCGCCCGGCACGGCACCCGCCCGGACGTGACCCGCCTCCAGGGGCCAGCGGGCGACGCCGACCCGTACACGGCGAAGGCGCCGTCGATGTTGGTCTGCTCGACGAGGACGTAGCCGCGGCCGGCCGCGGCGAAGCTGGCCACGCTCACCCCGGACGGGCTCGGCCCGGCGATGACCCCGGTCGCCGCCGCAGCATCCGGGATCCAGGTGCCCGCCGGGCCGCCGGCCAGCCACCGGTAGCTGAGCGGGTTGCTCCACGCTGCCGGGCTGGCCGGCACCCGCGCCTCGACGATCGTCCCGGTGCACCGGCCGGCTTGCCGGCCGGTGCACGTGGGCCCGTACAGGTACAGGTAGCGGCCGGAGAAGACCGGCGAGCCGAGCGGCGAGCCGGCGAACACCGTCACGTCGTCGCTGAGCGCGCCGGTTGCCGGGTCGTACTCGGCCAATCCGAAGCCCTCGCGCACGAAGCCCCCGGTCCCGCCCAGCACGCAGTAGTTGTTGAACGTGATCAGCAGGTCGGGCGCTGACGGAACCCTGCTGACGCCGCTGACCCACGACGCGGCGTAGCTGCCATCGAGCCCGCACGGCGACCCGCCCGGCATGACCAGGCCCGCCGGCTGCGCGAGGAACGGCGCGGGCGCGGCGCCGGCGCTTGTGGCGGGCCGGCCCGGGTCGGCGGGCGTGGCCACCTCGCTGAGGTCGCCGGGAGCGCGGCCCGCCGATCCCGGCGAGCTCACGGCAGCGGTCGAGCCCTCGATGAACCGCTGCAGGCTCCAGCTTGACCGCCCGTCCCGGTCCGTTTTCCTGGCGTAGACCGGCGTATCGCAGAACAGCCACAGGCTGCGGGCCGGGTCGCTGGGCAGCGGCGAGCTGTAGCCGCAGTCGCCGGCCAGGCTGACCTGCCCGGAACGCTCGAGGCTGGACAGCACCGGCGTGGGTCGCAGCGCGCCCGGCGTCTTCGGCACGGCCACCAGCAGCACGACGAAGATCGCGAGGACGATGCCGGGGCCCAGACGGCGGAGCGTCCGTGCTCGGTACGGCGCCGCCACAGATTGGATTTTATCCATTTCGCCGCGATTGCGGTCCAGTGTCCCGCGGGAAGGGCCGGCCGCTCCTCGCCTGACGATGTCCCCGGGCCCGGACCGCTCCTCGCCCGACGGTGCCACGGGCCGGGGCCGCTCCTCGTCCGATGAGTGTCACAGGCCGACACCCCTCCTCGTCTGAGAGGGCGAACCCGCGGGGGACACCCCCGCGACCCAAAAACCCCGCAGGAGAGAGGAGACGTGATGCGAGTTCGACGGGTGTTCGCGACGACCAACCGGCTGCGCACCGAGGGACCGACCACCTGCTCACCGCTGCCGCGGCCGCGGGCGCCCGGCGGTTCATCGCCCAGAGCTATACCGGCTGGCCAAACGCCCGCTCGGGCGGCCCGGTGAAGGACGAGGAGGATCCGCTGGACCCGTCGCCGCGCTCGACCGCGGTGAGCCTGGCGTCTACAACGTCGTCGACGACGAGCCAGCTAGCGTGGCTGAATGGCTGCCGTTCCTGGCCAGGCGAGGTGGACGTGTCGATGATGACCCAGATCCGCGGCTCGTCGAACGCGAAGGCGATGCAGCAGCTCGGCTGGGAGCCGGCGTGGCCGAGCTGGCGGCAGGGGTTCCGCGGCGGGCTAAGAGCGTAACTGGGAGGGGGCAGTGACCACAGCCGACGTGTACCAGCAGCTACGGCCGCTGATGTTCGCGATCGCCTACCGGATGATCGGCAGCGTCAGCGAGGCGGAGGACATCGTGCAGGAAGCTTTCCTGCGCTACCACCGCGCGTCTTCGGGAGCGGGAATCGAGTCGCCGAAGGCGTTCCTGTCCGCGGTGACCACCCGGCTATGCATCGACTACCTACGCTCGGCGCGCGCCCGCCGCGAAGCGTATATCGGCGAGTGGCTGCCCGAGCCCCTGCTGACCGGCGACCCGGCCGGCCCGCCGGGCCCGGCGGAGCTTGCCGAACAGGCCGACTCGCTGTCCATGGCGTTCCTGCTGGTGCTGGAGCGGCTGTCGCCGGTGGAGCGGGCCGTGTTCCTGCTGCACGACGTGTTCGGCTACGGCTATGACGAGGTCGCGGCCATCGTCGGCAAGAGCGCGGACAACTGCCGTCAGCTCGCGCTGCGGGCCAGGCGGCACGTGGCCGAAGGCAAGCCGCGCTTCGAGACCTCCCGGGTCAAGCGCGAGGAGCTAGCGGCCCGGTTCTTTGCCGCCGTCGGCGGCGGCGACATCGACGGCCTGGTCGGCCTGCTCGCCGAAGACGCCGTGGTGTACGGGGACAGCGGCGGCGCCAGGCCGTCCTGGCCTCGCCCGATCGCCGGGCGCGACCACGTGGGCCGGCTCCTGGGTGGCCTGATCGACCAGATCCGCCAGGTCGGCATCGTGATCCGGCCGGCCGAGATCAACGGGCAGCCCGGGGCGATGTTCCTTGACCCGGCCGGCCGCCTGGTCAACGTGTTCGTGCTGGACATCGCCGACGGGCGGATACAGACGATTCGCTCCGTCATCAACCCGCACAAGCTGCGCCACCTCGGGCCGCTCGCCAACACCGGCGACCTGCGCCGCCAGCTGCACGGGTGATGTGACCTACCAGACATTTTTTCCGGGCATGCGCACAAGGCCTTTCGTGTTGCTAGCCAATGGCTTTCAAGAAATCAATTAGGAAAGCCCGACGAGCCGCCCGGGGTATTTGCGGAATGCCCGCCCGACCCGCCGTCGGATTCTGCTGGCGCCACAATGGGGTGACGCCGAGGAGGTGCTTGTCATGAAGCTCAGCCCACGGTTCGTTCTGGACAACCTGTTCGTGATCGCCGGTGCGTTCCTGGCCGTCGCGGCCATGGTGTTCACGGCGCACGTGGCGGGTTGGGTCGGGTTCGGCGTCTTCACCGGGCTGACCGTTCTCGCCCTGACCAGCGCGATCCTGACGCGGACGGCTGGGCAGCGGCTCGGCCATGCCGTCCTGGGGATCGTGGGGCTGTGGTCGCTGATCGCGGCCCTCGCCTTCTCCGGATCGCTGCTGACCTGGCTGGTGTTCGCAGACGCGATCGCGCTCGGCGTGATCGCCCTCGGTGACCTGACCGCTCACGAGGTCACAACCGAGAACGTGGTGCACCGTCTGGTCGTCACCCCGGAAAATGCGGCCGACCGGATCGCCGCCTGACACAGTCTTAAGAATGGGCCGGCCCTCGCGGGGACCGGCCCATTTTTTGTTATTGCGCCTCGAATATCGGGACGCTGAGGTCGGCGTGGTCTTCCCAGGTAACGCTGACGCGCTGGTTCACTTGCAGTGTTTCCGGGTCGGCCGCTATCTCGGCGAGCATGCGGAAACCCTCGTCCAGGTCGATGAGGCCGACCAGGTAGGGAATGCGGGCGCGGAAGAAAGGGTGGCCGTGCTGCCGGATCACGGTGAACGTGTACACGGTCCCGGCGCCGGCCGAGTCCCGCCACTCTAGGTCGCCGCTGGTGCAGCACGTGCAGTGGCGGCGGGGGTGGAAGACCACCTGGCCGCACGCCCGGCAGACCTGGTAGGTCAGCCGGTGCTCGGCGGTCGCCGCCCAGAACGGCGCGGTGTCCGGCTCGGGGAACAACGGCAGCGGGCGCTCGGGCTGCTCTGGCATCGCTGCTTACTCCGTTCCGAGGACGATCGTGGCGGCCGCGTGCCTGGTGCCGAGCATCCCGCCGTTGCCGTGCGCGACGGCCAGCCGGGCGCCGGGCACCTGAGACGTTGACTCGCCGCGCAACTGGCGGGTGGCCTCGATGAGCAGGAAGATCCCGCGCATGCCCGGGTGGTTGGACGACAGGCCCCCGCCGTCGGTGTTGAGCGCGGGCGCGCCGGGCTGGTCGAACCCCAGCCGGCCGCCCGCGACGAACGCCCCGCCCTCGCCCTTCTTCGCAAAGCCGAGATCCTCGAGGATGGCCAGCACGGTGATCGTGAACGAGTCGTAGATCATCGCGATGTCGATCTCCTCGGGACGAATGCCCGCCTGGCCGAACGCCTCGGGCCCGGACCGGGCCGCCGCCGTGGTGGTGATGTCAGCGCCGCTGGCCGGGTAGCCGACGGCCTCGCCGGTGCCGAGTATCCAGGCCGGCCGGGTGCGCAGGCCGGCCGCGACGGCCCGGGACACGATCACGACTGCGCCGCCGCCGTCCGAGACGATGCAGCACTCGAGCAGGTGCAGCGGGTCGGCGATCAGCCGCGAGCCGAGCACATCGTCGACGGTGATCTCACGAACGTTCCTGATGCCGATGTCGGCCAGCCCGGCGACCGCCTGCGGGTTGCGCATGGCGTGCCTGCGGGTGGTGACCGAGACCTCGGCAAGCTGCTCGGGCGTGGTTCCGTACTGCACCATGTGGCGCCTGGCCACCATCGCGTAGTTGCCGATCAGGGTCAGCCCGTAGGGCCGTTCCATGTTCGCGGCGGGCTGCGCCTCGGAGCCGAATCGGGCGCCAGTGCCGATCGCGCGGGACTCGCTGTGCGCCGTGGAGCCGTAGGTGAGCAGGGCGACGTTTGCCTTGCCCGCCGCGATGTCCCTGGCCGCGTGCGCGGCCTGGAACTCGTACGAGCTCCCGCCGACCGCCGTGGTGTCCACGACCCTCGGGGTGATGCCGAAGTACTCGGCGATCGTGAGGCCCTGGATCCGGCCGGCCTCGCTGGCGTCGTAGATGGCGTCCACGTCCGCCCAGGTGAGCCTCGCGTCCTCCAGCGCTCGCGCCGCGCACTCGGCCTTGATCTGCAGCGGGCTCAGGCCCCCGGCGACGCGCTTTTCGAACTCGTGGATGCCGGCGATCGCCGCGGCGGGTTCTGCCATCACGCCTCGTCTCTTGGCGGCAGGAACTCGATCCGGCCGCGGTCGATGACCACGCCCCCGTCCTCGGCCGCCGTCTGGAACCGGGCGATGTTACCCCCGTCCTCAGGCAGCCAGACGGACACTACCAGCGTGTCGCCGGGCAGCACCGGCCGCGTGAACCGCCCGGACATCGACCGGAACCTCGCCGGGTCCGAACCGCACAGCGTGTGCAGCAGGGCCCGCCCCGTCACCCCGTAGGTGCACAGGCCGTGCAGGATCGGCCGGCTGAACCCGCCCCTGGCCGCGAACGCCGGGTCCGCGTGCAGCGGGTTCCGGTCACCGGACAGGCGATACAGCAGCGCCTGCTCCGGCCTGGTCGGCTGGAGCACCCGGTGGTCGGGCTCACCGGCCGGCCGCCGCCAGCCGTTGCTGGGCCCGCGGTCCCCGCCGAAACCACCCTCGCCCCTGATGAAAACCCCGCTTCGCGACGTCACCAGCTTGGCGCCGGTTGCCGCGTCGGTGGCCACGCTCTCGCTGGCCACGAGGGCGCCAGAGATCTTGTCGTAGATGCCGGTCACCGTGGAGACGATGTCTGCGGTGCCCGCGACCGGCAGCGGCTGGTGCAGCTCAACCGCCTGCTCCGCGTGCACCAGCATCGCCCGGTCGAAGCTGCCGAGCTTGCGGGCGGACTGCGGCTGCGCCACCAGGATCCCGAAGGTCGGCAGCACCTGCTGCTGGACGCCTTCGCTGTTCTCGGTGGTAAACTCCAGTTCCTGGAGCGGGTCCCCGAGGCCGGCCCCAACCCCGACCGCGTACAGCAGCGCGTCGGTCGACGTCCACGAGCGTTGCTGCGGCTCGGTTGGCACGCCAACGAGGCTGTGGTCGAGAGCCATCCTGACCTCCGTGTCGCGGGACCCGGGCGGCGCCTTCCGCCGGTACTAGAATTTCGTTCCAAAAATAGTGTTCGGAGGTAGCTGCGCCGTGTCAACCTGGCCCAGGAGGCAGCGACTAGCGCTAACCGTGCCGACCGGGCCGAGGGAGTGATCGACGTGGGAGTCCTGGACGGAAAAATCGCCATCGTGACGGGCGCGAGCCGCGGCATCGGTGCGGCCATCGCCGAGCGGTTCGGCGCCGAGGGCGCCGCTGTGGCCGTGGCCGCCAGGACCACAGAGCCCGGCCAGTCGCGGTTTCCCGGCACGATCACTGGCACGGCGGCGGCGATCCGCGAGGCCGGGGGAACCGCGGTCTCGATATCCGCCGACTTGTCCAGGCCCGAGGACAGGCAGCGCCTGGTCGACGAGACGACCCGAGAGCTCGGGCCGGTGGACATCCTGGTCAACAACGCCGCGGTGACCTACTTCACCCGGGTCGCCGACTTCAGCCCCAAGCGCTACGCGCTGATGTTCGCCGTGCAGGTCGAGGCGCCGTTCGAGCTCGCCAAGCTGGTGCTGCCGGGCATGCGGGAGCGCGGCCGTGGCTGGATCCTGAACATCTCCTCGAACGCCGCGCGCCACCCGTCGCTGCCACCCGGAAGGTTCGCGATCGGATCGACGGTCTACGGCATGTGCAAGGCGGCGCTCGAGCGGTTCTCGACCGGCCTGGCCGCCGAACTGTACGAAGACAACATCGCGGTCAACGCGCTGTCACCCACCCTGGTGGTGCCCACCCCGGGAACGATCTTCCACCACCTCACCACCGAGGACGACCCTAACGCCGAGCCACCAGCGGTGATGGCCGAGGCGGCGCTGATGCTCTGCCACGCCGATCCGAAGACCCTGACCGGCCGGGTCACCTACTCACAGGAGCTGCTGACCGAGCTCGGCGTCGCGATACCGGCATCCAGGTAGTAGCCGCACGAATCGCCACAGACGCACCTGGTGGCGGCCCATCGGGTAGAGCAGCCGCTTCAGCGGGGATAACGACCGGCAATGTTCCCGGTAATCGCGGTCGGCGGCGCGCTGGGCGCCTCGGCGACGGATGGCATCACGGCGGTCCTTGACGAGCGCAGCACCAAGCAGGTGGCGGTGCACCGCAGCGCCGTGTCGGTGGGGCTCATCTTCGCCCTGCTGCGCCGGCCGCTGTGGCTGCTGGCGATCAGCCTGAACATCGTCGGCGTCGTCTTCCAGATCGTCGCGCTGCGCTTCGGCCCGCTCGCGCTCGTCCAGCCGATCATGGTCTGCGACCTGATCTTCGCCGTGTACTTCGGTGCCCTCTTCCGGCACCACAAGCCGGACCGGGTGATGCTGATCGGGGTGGCGTGCTGCGCCGGCGGGCTCGGCTGGTTCCTCGCGGTCGCCCGGCCGCACGGCGGGACCTCGACGATCTCGGTGGCCGAGGCGATTCCGCTGGGCATCGCGATCGCCGCGCTGCTGGCGGCGTGCCTCACGGTGGCCAGGTTCGGCCATCGCATGGTCCGGCCACTCATGCTCGGGCTCGCCTGTGGGGTCTGCTACGGCGTCACAGCATTCCTGTTCAAGCTGCTGACAGCCGGCGGCCACGGCGGCTTCGTCGGCCTGCTGGAGCGATGGCCCCTGTGGGCGGTGATCGTGATCGGCCCGCTCGGCTTCCTGCTCAACCAGAGCGCCTACCAGGCGGGCGTGATGGTGTCGCCGGTGCTCTCGGTCATCACGGCTGCCGACCCGCTGATCTCGATCACGCTCGCGCATGTCGTGCTGCACGAGCAGCTGTCCGGCGGGCCGGTGAACATCACGATGGAGGTGCTCGCGTTCGCCGTGATGATCGTGGGGATCTTCACGCTCGCGCACCGGGCGCCGGTGGTCGCCCCGAAACAGGGGGCGACCATGCCGGCCCCGGTGCAAGCCGAGCGTTAAAGGCCGATCCGCTGCGCCAGGCTCTCGCGGTGGTAGCTGGCGTCGCCGAGGAAGAGCTCGCTCGACTTGGCCCGCTTGAAGTAGAGGTGGGCGTCGTGTTCCCAGGTGAAGCCGATGCCGCCGTGGATCTGGATATTTTCGGCGGCCACGTGGAAGTACACGTCCGAGGCGTATGCCTTGGTCAGCGCCGCGACGACCGGGATCTCGGCGGAGTCCTCAGCCACCGCGGCCGCCGCGTAGCGGACCGCCGAGCGCAGCGAGGACACCTCGAGCAGCAGGTCGGCGCAGCGGTGCTTGATCGCCTGGAAGCTGCCGATCGGCCGGCCGAACTGGTGCCTGGTCTTCGCGTACCCGACCGCCATGTCCAGGGCCCGCTGTGCGCCGCCGAGCTGCTCGGCCGCCAGCGCGATCGCGGCGACGTCCAGGGTCCTGGCCAGCACCGCGCCCGCCCCTCCGGGAGCGCCGATCAGCCGCGCGGCCGGCACCGAGCGGAACTCGAGCCTGGCCAGCTTCCTGGTCTGGTCCAGCGTGGGCAGCACCCGGCGGTTCAGTCCGGGGGCGTCGGCCTGAACGCCGAACAGCGACAGCCCGGAGCCGGTGGCGGCCACCACCAGGATCAGGTCTGCGGTGTGCCCGTCCAGCACGAAGCTCTTGTGCCCGTCCAGGGTCCAGCCGCCGGGGGCGGCGGGCGACGCGGTGAGCCGCATCGCCGCGGGATCCCACGATCCGTCGTCCTCGGTGACCGCAAGCGTGGCCACCGCCTGGCCGGAGGCGATTGGAGGCAGCAGCTCGCTGCGGGCCGCATCATCCGAAGCGGACAGCAGCGCCGTGGCCGCGACCACGGCGCTGGCCAGGTACGGCCCGCCGTACAGCGCGGCACCAAGCTCCTCCAGGACGATGGCCTGCTCGGCGAAGGAGAACCCGGCGCCTCCGTACTCCTCGGGGATGGCGATCCCCTGCAGGCCGAGCTGGGCCCCGGCCTGCTGCCAGACCGCCCGGTCCATCCCGTCCGGCGTCTCCATCAGCTCGCGGACCCGGGACAGCGGCGCCCGGTCGGCCAGGAACCGGCGCACGGCATCGCCGAGTTCCTGCTGCTCAGTGCCTATGGCCAGCTTCATGATCCCGGCTCCGATCTAGCTCTATTGCCCCACCCAGCCCGACCCCGCCACCCCAGCCCGATCCCGCCCGCCCGGGCCGGCTCGAGGTGACGACGAGCACGTCAAGCGCCTCGATCCGGTTTCCGTCGGCCCACAGGGGGTTGACTTCCAGCGCACGCAGCGACCCGTCGAGGCGGACCGCGGTGTCCCCAACCAGGCAGATGACCTCGGCCAGCGCGTCGAGGTCCACCGGCCGGCCGCCGCGCCCGCCGGTCAGCAGCGGGCTGCCGCGCAGTTCGGCGAGCATCCGCTTCACCTCGCGCGGGTCCACCGGCAGCATCCGCAGGCTGGTGTCGCGCAGCACCTCGACCCAGACGCCGCCGAGCCCGACCGCGAGCACCGGGCCGAACGTGGGGTCGGCGGTCACCCCGGCGATGAGCTCCACTCCGCCAGTGCGCATGGGGCTGACCAGGACGCCGTCGATCCTGGCTCCGGGAACCGCCTCGCCAGCGGCGCGCACCCGCGCGTAGGCGGCGCGGATCTCTTCCTCGGTGCCGGGCCCGACGGCCACCCCGCCGATGTCGGACTTGTGGGCGATCTGCGCCGAGCAAACCTTCAGCACGACCGGCAGGCCGAGACGCCCGGCCGCGGCCACCGCGTCATCGGCGGAGTTCACCAGCTCGCCGGGCACCACGGGCACGCCGGAACTGGCCAGCAGGTCCCGCGCCGCGGCCTCGGACCAAGGCTCGCCGGGATCGGCTGCGCCAACCCCAGGCCCGGCGTTCCGAACAAGCCCGGCATCCCCGGCCTCCCCAGCGTCCCAGGTACCTCTGGCATCCCCGGTAAGTCCGGCATTCCGGTGTACGTTGCCAGCCTCGGCATCGGGGTCCGCCTGGTTCTCCAGCCAGCGCAGCGCATGACCGAGCGCGGTCATGCCCAGGTCGATGCCGGGCAGCACGTGGATGCCGTTCGCGTCCAGCAGCTCCCGCCCGTACCGGCTGAGGTTCACGCACGTGTGGCCGACCGGGATCACCGGAACCGGGGCAGCGGCGATGCGCTCGCCGAGCCACCGGGCGCGCTCGGCGAGCATCCCGGCGAGCGCCTCGTCGTCGGGCCGGGCGTCCGGCAGGGTCAGCCCGGTGAACAGGACGAAGTCAATGCCCGGGTCGGCGACGACGGCGTCGAGCACGTGGTCGACCGCGGTGAGCGCCGCGGTCCGCCGGTTGGCCAGGAAGTACCCGGTCACGTCGATCGGGTTGCGCACCGCGGCGAACGGCGGCACGTGCGGCGTGATCGCCGCCTCGGTCTCGGGCGCGAACGGCGGGATGTCGATCGCCTCGGCCGTTGCGCGGTCGGCGATGAGGTCGCACGCGCCTCCCGACGTGGTGACCACCCCCATGCGCCGGCCAGCGGGCCGCCGGCCGTAGCCGAGCAGCGCCCCGGTGCACAGCAGCTCCTCGAGGCTGGTCACACGGATGACGTTGAGCTGGCGCAGCACCGCGCCGACCACGGCGTCGTCGCCCGCGACCGCTCCGGTGTGCGCGAGCGCGGCCTGCCGGCCCGCCTGGCTCGCGCCAACCTTGAGCACGACGACCGGCTTGCCCGCGCGGCCAGCGCGTTCGGCTGCCGCCGCGAACCTCACCGGGTCGCTGATCTGCTCCAGGAACAGGCAGATCACCCGGGTCGCCTCGTCCTCGACCAGGTACTCGAGCACGTCCGTGGTGGCGATCATCGCCTCGTTGCCCATGGTGGCGAGCGTGCTCACGCCGATCGCGTGAGCGTGGGCGAAGGCGAGGACGACACCGCCCAGCGCGCCGCTCTGCAGCGCGATCCCCACCGGCCCGGCCGGCAGCGACGGCGGAACGGTCAGCGCGAACGGGGCGGCCCGGGCGTGCGCGTTCACGAAACCGAGGCAGTTCGGCCCGAGCAGCGTGATCCCGTGCCCGGCGGCGCGGGCGATCAGCCGGTCCTCCTGCGCCCGCCCCTTGTCGCCGACCTCCCGGTACCCGGACGCGAGCACGATCACGTTGCGCACGCCCGCCACCGCCGCGTCGTCGAGCACGCCCTCCACCGCGTCCGCGGGCGCCATGATGAACGCGAGGTCGACCGGCTCGGACAGGTCCCGCAGGCTTGGCATGGCCGGCTGGCCCCAGACGGTGCTGTGCACCGGATGGACCGGGATCAGCGGGCCACCGAACCCGGCCGCCTTGCTGCCCGCAGCCACGAAGCGGGCCCACCCCGACGTGTCCGAGGCGCCGACCACCGCGATGCTGCGCGGCGCGAAGAACTCCCGGAGCCGACCGGGCGCGACGAGCGGGGCAAGCTGCGGGGACGGCATCCCGGATCAGCCCGCGACCTTCGGCTCCTTCGGCAGCCCGAGGCCGCGTTCACCGATGATGTTGCGCTGGATCTCGCTGGTCCCGGAGTAGATGGTCCCGGCCCGGCTGGACAGGAATACGTTCTGCCACGCGGTCGTCGGATAGCCGTCGCCCTCGGGCCGCAGCAGCGCGTCCGCGCCCACGATCGAGATCGCGAGCTCGCCGAGCCGCTTGTGGTATTCGCTCCAGAACAGCTTGGCTACCGAGGCCTCCGGGCCCGGGGGACGGCCCTGCGCGACCTCGGCCAGCGTGCGCAGCCCGCTGAACCGCATGAGCTGCACGCCGGTGAAGGCCGCCGCGAGCTGCTGGCGTACCAGTGGGTCGGCGGTCTTTCCGTACTTGCGGGCGGTGTCGACGAGCTCCCAGAACTCGCGCTCGTACCCTAGGTGCGGGGTCGTGGCCTGCCCGCCGCGCTCGTGACCCAGCGTGGTCATCGCCACCCGCCAGCCATTGTTCAGCCCGCCGATCACGTTGAACAGCGGCGCCCGGACGCCGTCGAGGAAGTCCTCGCAGAACTCCGACGCCCCGGACATCTGCCGGATCGGCCGGTACTCAACACCCGGGCCGGTGAACGGGATCAGCACGTACGAGAGCCCGGCGTGCTTCTCCGCGGCCACGTCGGTGCGGCACAGCAGGAACATCATGGTCGCCCGGGACGCCCCCGAGGTCCAGACCTTCTGCCCGGTGATGACGATCTCGTCGCCGTCGATGACGCCACGGGTTTCTACCGACGCCAGGTCGCTCCCGCTGCCAGGCTCGGAGAAGCCCTGGCAGTACACGTCGGTGCCGGAGATGATCCGCGGCAGGAACCGGGCACGCTGCTCGGGCGTCCCGTGCACGATCACCGAGGGGCCGACCAGTGACTCGCCCATGCCGCGGTGCACCCGCGGCAGGCCGGCCCGGTGGAACTCCTCGTTCAGCACCGCGAGCCGCACCGCGTCCATGCCCTGGCCGCCGTATTCCTCCGGCCACTGCGGGCAGACCAGCCGCGCCGCGGCCAGCTTGTGCTCCCACTCCGCGTAGGCGGGGTGCGCCGCGGCCACGGCAAGCTGCTCGCGCCGGTACCCGCCTGCGGTGACCGCTATGTTCCAGTCGGCCAGCTCGGCGAGCCCGTCCGGCGCCTCCGCCGAGATCCAGTCCCGCAGCTCGGCGCGGAACCGCGCGATCTCCGGGCCGAGGTCAAGATCCATCGCGGGCCTCCCCGGGGCACGAATCCTAGAACGCGATTCCAGGTTCGATGAGATCCCGGTCTGGCCGGCAATGTCAACCCTTAAGACCGCCCGTTACGCTAGCCCCCCGCCACCCGCGCTCCGCCAGGCTCGCCTGGCTTCGAGGGACCGCCGGCCATCAGCCGCCTGGCGTACTCGATCACCGCATCAGTGATCTTGTCGGCCTGGCGGCGGTTACCCGATGTGGCTACCTCGCGGGCGCCCTCGCCGATCAGCGACGTGAGAACCGACGCGTACAGCCGGTCCAGCGAGGTGTCGGGCAAGTGCAGCAGGGCGTCGTTCTGGCCGACCCATTCGTGGCTGCGCTGCCGCTGCATCACCTCGAACCCGGGCGGGCCGTCCCCGGACAGGAACAGCAAGGCAAGGTCGCGGCGCTCCCAGCTGCCCTGCAGGAAGGCGCGGGCCCCGGCGGCGAACAGCTCCCCGGGGTCGGTGACGCCTGCCTTCCTCGCGTCGGCGACCGCCTTGCTCGCGGCCTGCTCGTGTGCCAGCTGGTGCTCCTGCCACAGGGCGATGAACAGCTCGCTCTTGCCGCCGAAGTGGTGGTACAGGCTGCCGACGCTGGAACCGGCCCGCTCGACGACGTCGGCGATGCCGGCGTCGGCGAACCCGCGAGAGGTGAACACCTCCCGGGCGGCGTCGAGGAGCGCGCGCTGCGTGTGCGCGGTGCGCCCCCACTGCCATCCCCCGCTGGCGGACCTGGCCGACCGGGCCGACCCCGCCGAGCGGCCCGGGCCCGCTGGCCCACCGGACCCGGCCACGTCACCCGGCCCAGCCAGGCCACCCGACCCAGCCGAGCCACCCGGTCCAGCCGAGCCACCCGACCCAGCCCGCGACTGATTCTCCATGCCTCACCGATCCGTTGCGCCCCCCGGGCTTACCGTTCCATGATCCCATCGGACGCCGATGGCGGGCCGCGGCGGCCTTGACAGCCCGGCTTCGCCGCCCGGAAGCTAATTCCAGAAGGCAATTCTAGGAAATCGAAGCTCCTGCCGAGAGGACTGGTGAGCCGCCATGGGCCGACTCGATGGCCGGGTCGCGATCGTCACCGGCGCGGGACGCGGAATCGGCAGGTCGGTCGCGTTGCTGCTCGCCGTGGAGGGTGCCTCCGTGGTCGTCAACGACATCGGCGCCGCCCTGGACGGATCGGGCGGCGATGCAGGCCCGGCCCAGCAGGTCGCGGCGGAGATCGCCGACGCGGGCGGCAAGGCGGTCGCGAGTCTTGCCGACGTGTCCGACCACGGCGCCGCCGACGGCCTGATCGCCACCGCGGTCGAGCAGTTCGGCCGGCTCGACGTGCTCGTCAACGTCGCGGGCATCCTGCGCGACCGGATGGTCTTCACCATGTCCGAGCAGGAGTGGGACGACGTGATCCGGGTCCACCTCAAGGGCACGTTCAACACCACAAAGTTCGCGGCGGCCCACTGGCGCTCGGTGCACGATGAGTCCGCGCAGAACCGCATCATCAACTTCACTTCGGTGTCCGGATTGCACGGCGCGCCCGGGCAGCCGAACTACGCGGCCGCCAAAATGGGAATCGTCGGCCTCACTTACTCCTGCGCTAACGCACTGGGCCGGTACGGGGTCACCGCCAACGCCATCTCACCGGGCGCGGCCACCCGGATGACGGAATCGGTGCCGGCCGAGCGCCGTCGCGCCGTGACCGCCACCGACGCCGAGCGCTCTCCCGACAACATCGCGCCGGTCGTCGCCTACCTCGCCAGCGAGCAGTCCGGCTGGATCAACGGGCAGATCGTCAGCTCCAGAGGCTACGAGGTAGCGCTCTACAACATCCCCCAGCCGGTCATCACGATCGTCGGCACCGGGCCCTGGGACGTCGACGCGCTCGCCGGTCAGATGGAGCGTTCATTTGGGCCCGCACTCGGCAAAGACGCTACTCACCGGTAGACCGTGGCCCGCATTGGCCCTAACATGCCTGGGTTGTAGCGATACAGCAGGCTTGGTCCGCCTGACGGCGGTGCGCTGGAGGCTCCTATGCGCAGGGTCAGCGGGTTCATCCTCACGATCCTCGGCGCGTTTTTGCTCGTGGTCGCGGTGCTGCTGCGGGTCTGGGTCGCGCCGTCGGTGATCGAGTTTCCGCTGGACGAGTACCAGATCGTCCAGCTGGCAGGCACCGGGTCGTACTTCAGCCCGGCCAGGGAAAAGGAACTGGTCGGCGTCTCCGTGCTGGTCACGGAGACGACCAAGGGCGCGGATGTGGCAGGAAGCGGCGGCGCGGCCGTCTGGGATGGCTTCGTCGCCGTCCAGGACACCACCAACCGGGCAGCGATTGCATATGTCGCATTCCGTGAGGCCCTCAACCGCAGAACCGGAAAACTCGTCGACTGCTGCGGCGCGTACGTCACCAACCCGGTGAACGGCAAGCCCAAATACTCGGTGCGGATGACCGGGATCGGGTTCGTCTGGCCGTTCGGCGCGCAGCGGCAGACATACCTGGTCTTCGACATCGGCGCCGGCCGGACGGAGCCTGCCCGCTACGCCGGCACCGCGAGGATCGGCGGGATCCTCACCTACCGCTACGTGGAGAAGGTGACGCCGACCAGGTTCGGCACCGAGCCCAGGAATTCGTTCGGGCAGTCGCCGGGCGAGTACTACAGCGCGACCAACACGTACTTCGTGGACCCGGAGACCGGGATGCCACTGAAGATCACCGAGAACCAGGAGGTGACCCTGGCCTCGGGCGGGGTCACCCAATTGGTCAGCCCCGACCTTTCGCTCACGGAGACGGCGCGCAGCGTTCGGGCAGCCGTCAGCAGCGACGGCGGCGTCCGCGGGGCGATCGCCCTCTACGAGAGCACCCTGCCGCTCATCGGGCTGACCCTCGGGCTTGTGTTCTTGGCCATCGGCATCCTCCTGGTCCAGTTCGGCGGCGAGGCGCCGAAGTCCGAGTTCGCGTGGGTGTGGCGCCGTGAGCTCAACCACTACCCGTCGAACGGGCGGCGCGTCCTCTACCTGACCGTCACCGTGCTCGCGACGATCACGCTGTACTACGAGCTGTACGTCGGCGGGTCGGTGTCCACGCTGCTGCTGGTCAATGTGCACATAAGCTTCACGTTCTTTGTGGTGATCCTGGCGGTCGGGAACCTGATCGGCGCGTTCGGCTCGCTGTTCGCCGGGCTAGCCGACCGGCTCGGCCGCGCCAACCTGCTGGTCTTCGGGCTGCTCATCAGCGGGATCATGGTCGCGTACGTGCTGCCAACCGCGACCAACAAGTGGTCCTTCAGCATCGATTTTTTCGTGGTCAGCGCCGTCGAGGGCATCACGCTGGTAGCCACGCCTGCGCTGATCCGCGACTACTCCCCGCAGGTCGGCCGCGCCACCGCGATGGGCTTCTGGACCGCCGGGCCGGTGCTCGGCAGCCTGATCGTCACGGCGGTGGCCACGAACACCATCCCGGCGTTCGTCCCCGATCCGCGGTTCTGGACCCACGAGTACCGCATCTGCGGGATCGTCGGCCTCGTCGTGTTCCTGATCACGCTGGCCGGGCTGCGGGAACTGTCACCGAAGCTGCGCGATCAGCTGATGGTGACCATGCGCGACCGGGCGCTCATCGAAGCCAGGGCCAGAGGGCTCGACGTCGATTCGATGCTGCAGCATCCGTTCCGCCAGCTGCTCAAGCCCGACATCGTCGTCGCCTCGATCGGCGTGTCCGCGCTGCTGCTCGTCTACTACACGTCGGTCGGGTTCGGCCTGATCTACCTGTCCACCGTGTTCGACTTCTCGACGAAGAATGCCAACGGACTGCTCAACTGGGAGTGGGGCTTCAACGTCATCGGGGTGATCCTGATCGGCATGATCGCCGACCTGGTCCGGGTGCGGAAGCCGTTCATGGTGATCGGCGGGATCGGCACGGCGCTGATGACCGTGGTGTACCTGGAGCAGGCCGGTCGCCACCCCGGCTACTACACGCTCGCGGTGATCCTGGCGCTGCTGTCGCTGTTCCTCGGCATGGCCTACACCCCGTGGCTGGCCGCCTTCACCGAGACCGTGGAGGCGAGGAACCCGGCGCTGATCGCCACCGGGCTCGCGATCTGGGGATGGATTATCAGGGTCCTGATCTTCGCCGCGTTCCTGGTCATCCCGTTCGTCATCACCTCCGTCACGCCCCTTGTGAACTACGGGCCCACGGTGCAGGCCTACGCGACCACCTACAAGAGCGAGATCGCGTTCGCCCAGTCGCATCCTGCCGTCGTGGCCACCGTGTCGAAGTACAAGACTCAGGTCCTCAACGCCCAGACGTTCGCGCCCGAGCTCGCGGTGATCCAGGCCCACCAGGCGCTCTTCACCAAGCTGATCGCCTACCCCAGTCCGTCCGCGATCCCGCCCAATCTCGTCGACCAGGCGATCGCGGCGGCGGGAGGCGGCGCCAAGGGCCTTGGCGTTCTCACCACGATCGACGGCAACAGGGCAGCCATCGAGGGCGTGATCTCCGTCGCACCGGTGCTTGAGAAGCTGAAGCCGTACTCGGCGCAGCTGACCGCCCTGTCCAAGGTCCCGCCGCAGGTGTTCCCCTACCTGCAGGCCCACGGCGCCGCTGTGCAGAAGGCCGCAGCCGACTCGCCGGGCCAGTGGAAGGACTGGTACTGGCTGTGCTTCGGTGGCGCCGTGTTCTTCCTGCTGACGATCCCGCTGTTGCGCGGCCGCTGGAGCCCGGTCGCGGCCCGCCGCGACGAGGAAGCACATGAGGCGATAACCCGGGCCGAGCTGGCCGAACTGGAAGCCGCCCCGAGCCACACCTCGCCCTGACCCGGAGTGCCACTACATGGTGACAGCCGGCCCGAAGCGGAACCCGATGCCGAACCGGCGCAGCACGGACCGCATCCACAGGATGGAGACGCCGATTCCCGCGACGATGAGCATGATCGTGGTGGCCGCCCAGACCGGCACGTAGATGTCGAGCGGGATGGTGGCCAGCAGGATGGCCAGGCCGACGGCCAGCAGGCCGAACACGCCCGCCCACAGCACGGTCGCGCGCCGGAAGAAGTCGTCCATACGCGGCTGATGTACGGCCGGGCAGCGCAGCCCGATCACCTCGGCGGCCAGCCGGGCGCAGATCGGGCTGTCTCCGCGCGCCGTCCGGGCGAACAGCAGGCACAGGCCGAGGTCCGCGAGCGGGAAGTGCACCAGGAAGATCAGCAGGTTACCGGTGGCAATCGCGATCACGGTCTGCACGGTCAGCACGATCAGCGAGATCGTCACCAGCACGGGAACGGCCCCGGTCAGCAGCCTGCGGGTGCCGGCGGTCAGCCAGATGGCGGCGAGCATCGCCCACAGGCCGGCATTCCGACCAGCGAGCCACGCCGCGAGGATGTAGGCGCCGGTCGGGAGCCCGAAGGATTCGGCCAGGTTCACCCCGGCAGTGCGCACCAGCCGGGCCGGCCGGGGCAATTCCAGGCACTCCGGCACGACTGGTGCCGTGACAGCCAGGCCCGCGGCGAGCTCGGACATGTCACTCCTCGCCGTCCTGCGCAGGCACCGGGCGTCAGCCGACCGGTCGCCGGATCTTGGCGGCGAACAGGTCCCGGATGCTAACGACGCCGCAGACCGTGCGGCCGTCAAGGACCGGAAGATGGCGGAAGCCGTTCAGCAGCATGATTTGCGCGGCTTCCTCGGCGGGCATGTCCAGGCTCGCCGCCTGCGGATCCGGGGACATCCAGGCGGAGACCGCCGAAACCGACAGGTCCTCGCCCGAGGCGGCCGCGCGCAGCACGTCCCGCTCGGTGAGGATGCCCGCCAGGAACGAGCCCTGCAGGACGATCGCCGACCCGACCCGGGCCCGGACCATGCTGGCCGCCGCCTCGCTCACCGTGGTATCCGGCGCGACGGTCACCACGGCGGTGTGCATCAGGTCCCTGAGCTTCGCCATGGCGCTATCCCTGACTCGACATCAGCCGCTGTCCCCGATCTCATCGAGCTCGGGGTCCATGTGCGGGGCGGATGGCCCGGACAGTTCCTCGGAGAGCAGGCGCCACAGCGATCCGGCCCAGGCCGACACCTCCGGCCACCTCTTCCAGAACACCTGCAGCGTCGTCTCGTCGAACTGCGCGTGGGCCTGATCTGGGGTGAGGCAGCGAGCGACCTCGTCGAGATCGTGCACCAAGTCAAGCAACCGGTCGCCGACGTCGTCCATAGGATCACCTCCCAGCGAGCGTAGGCCCGTCCCACGCTCCCGTGAAGACCCCAAAGTGACCGTTGCCCAATCCGCCGTTGCCTCAAGCCACCCCACCCCCGTTGCCTCAAGCAACCCACCGCCCGTTGCCTCAAGCCACCCCTGCCCCTCCGTTGCCTCGAGCCACCCTGCCCCTCCGTTGCCTCAAGTCACCCCCGCCCCTCCGTTGCCTCAAGCCACCCCGCCGGCCCTCCGTTGCTCATAGAGTTGTGACCCATGGCGGGACGGCCGTTGCGCGAGATCGTCGATCCGGGCTGGGCTGACGCCCTGGAGCCGGTGGCCGACCGCATCGAGGCCATGGGTGATTTCCTGCGGTCGGAAGTCGCAGCAGGCCGCCGGTACCTGCCCGCGGGCGATCTGGTGCTGCGGGCCTTCCAGCAGCCGTTCGCCGACGTGCGGGTGCTGATCGTGGGACAGGATCCGTATCCGACGCCGGGACATCCGGTCGGCCTCAGCTTCTCGGTGGCACCCGAGGTTCGGCGGCTGCCGGCCAGCCTGGTCAACATCTTCCGCGAGTACCGCGACGACCTCGGCTACCCGGCGCCCGCGACGGGCGACCTCAGCCCGTGGAGCGAGCGCGGCATCATGCTGCTGAACCGAGTGCTGACCGTGCAGCCCGGGCGGCCAGGCTCGCACCGCGGCAAAGGCTGGGAAGAAGTCACCGAGCAGGCCATCCGGGCGCTCGCCGGTCGGGGTACCCCGCTCGTGGCGATCTTGTGGGGCCGCGACGCCCGCAACCTCGCCCCGATGATGCCCGGTGTGCCGAGCGTGGAATCGGCCCACCCGAGCCCGAACTCGGCCGACCGCGGCTTCTTCGGCTCGCGGCCGTTCAGCCGTGCCAACCGTCTGCTCGAGGAGCAGGGCGCCGAGCCCGTCGACTGGAAGTTGCCGTGACGCACACAAATTTGCGCATCCAGGCCGACGCTACGGCAAGTCTTCAGCAGTTACAGACGTCTCACCTGGTAAATTTCAAGGCTCGTCTGTTTCTCTGGCCTCACGAGCTACCCCACTCGGCGGCCGCACTACCTGCGGAGCCCAGACAGCTCGCCCGACCCTGCAAGGAGGATTCATGATCGGCGGCGGCCCGGCGGCCACTGACCATGATGGGATAGCAGCCGACGTGGCAGCCGCGGCGGAGGCATTCGCCAACGCCGCCTTCCGGCCAGATGACCTGATTCAGCTGAGCTGCCAGGTCTCCGCGGACGGGCTGGTCACTGTGGCCATCCGCGGTGACCTTGACGTAGCCACGGTGGACCGCACGGTCCGTTACGTCACCGACGTCATCGACTCATGCGACGGCCCGGTCAGCGCGGACCTCAGCGAGCTGGCCTTCTGCGACGCGTGCGGCCTCGGCGCCCTGATCAGGGTCAGCACATACGCCGGGCAGATGGGCCGCAAGCTGGAGCTGACCAGCCCGTCCCGGGCCGTCACCAAGATCATGCGACTCACCGGCGTTGATGACTGGCTGCTCCAGCCGACGCTCGCGGTGGCAGAGACCTCGGCCGGTCGCTAACCCGCCTTGTGCGTTACCCAGAGCATCTCGATTGGCCAGCGGTGGGCCCAGTCGGGCGGCTCCATGGCCCCGTAGCCGTTGCGCTGGTCCGGGCCGGGGCGCGGTTCGATGAGATCGTCGATGATCAGGCCCGCCCGCCGCAGCGTGCGAACCCAGTCGCCATAGGTCAGGTAATAGGCGGTGGCGCCGTCACCTTCGTCGAGAGGCCCGAGCGTGAAGTAATCGTGGTGCAGCCGTGTCGTCACCGCTTCGGCCTCGTCGTCATAGCAAACCGTGGCCCACGGGCTCATGACGCTGAACACCAGTCGGCCGCCTCGCCGCAGCACGCGGGCGGCCTCGGGCACGGCGATGTCCGGTGGCGCCCATAGCAGCGCGCCCTCGTCGCAGAACACCAGGTCGAAGCTGCCGGCGGCGAACGGCAACTGCTCCGCTGCGCCCTGAACCAGGCCGTAGCGTGCGGGTCCCATCGCGGCGCGCGCCGCGGCGAGCTGACCTTCGGACAGGTCGAAGCCGACCACATGCGCCGCCTCCTCAGCCAGGCTGCGGGACCATTGCCCAGCGCCGCAGCCGAGCTCGAGAACGCGCTGGCCCGTGACATCGCCAAGCGCGCCCAGCTGTGCATCGGGGATCGAGTAGCACCCCCACAGCCGTGGCGCCGCTCCGATCCGTGGGTCATGCTCCCGTTGGTACTCAACGCTGATCTTGTTCCAGAGGCGCCGGTTGGCTTCGATGCTGGCCACCAGACGACCCAACATGGGCGGACCGTCCCTAGTCAAGGATTCGACGGCCCCCGCCGGCTACAGGCCCGCCCGGACCTCGGCTGAGTCGCTCACCCTGAGCTTGCGCTTGGCACGCTGGTAGAACGTCATGCGGCCCAGCCGGATCACCCGGGCGGCGCCGGGCCGGGGCGTGAGCTCGATGCAGTCGCCCCCGACCAGCCGGCCTGCCACCTGGCCGTCCACCTCGACCGCAAGCTCGCCGCTTTCGGGGAGGATGTCCAGCGCCAGCGTGTCCTCCACGGACAGCACCAGGCCGCGGTTGTACGCCGAGTGCGGCGCGACCGGAGTAACGAGCAGCGCCTCGATCTGGGGATTCATGATCGGGCCGCCCGCCGAGAAGCTGTATGCGGTAGACCCGGTGGGAGTGGCCACGACGACGGCGTCCGCCAGGTACCTGATGAACGACTCTTCGTCGATGCGGATCGAGACCGCGGCGCTGCCGTTGCCGGGCACCCGAACCACGACGATGTCGTTGAAAGCCGTCACGGTCTTGCCGCCCAGCACCGTGTCGACGGCCAGCCGGGGCTCGAGGGAATAGTCCTTGGCATCGAACGCGGTGAGCGCGTCGGGCAGCTCGGGCACGTCAATTTCGGCCAGGAATCCCAGCTTGCCCAGGTTTACGCCAAGGACCGGGGCGCGCTGCTGGTCGGCCAGCCGCATCGCGCGCAGCATCGTGCCGTCCCCGCCGAGGCTGACGATGAGGTCCGAGCGCCGCCCCAGTTCCTCTGGGGTGACGCCGACCGCCGCGCAGCGCAGGCGGCTGATTTCCGAGACGATGCCGAGGACCCCGATGGATCTCTGCTCCGCCCAGCCGAGGATGGCGTCAACCGCCTCGGCGGAATCGCGCTGCGGGTGCAGGACGATGCCGACGTTATGCATCGCAGCCACCCGCCAGGAAAATTCTCATGCGGTGATGCTCCCTCATCCGGGAGGCCGAACGCCAGCCGAGGGACAGTCCCGGTCAGACACGGCATCCCGGTCAGCTTATGGGCGCCCCGGCGAGTGCGGCGATGACACCCAGCGCCCCGGCTCCAACGATGGCAGCCACCACCCCGCGACGCAGCGCTAGCAGCCAGATCGCCGCCACGGCAAGCACCGCGACCTGCCACAGATGAGACAAGGCAAGGCCGAGCGGGATCGTGGCCCCGGCGATGGCGCCGATCGCCGCGGGCCCGGCACCGGTCAGGAAGGCCTGGATGCTGGCGTTGCGGCGCAACTGGTCGAACCGCGGACCGCCGACCAGCACGAACACGAACGAGGGGGTGAAGGCGACCGCCGACGCCAGCAGCCCGCCGCCGACGCCCGCAGCCGCGTAGCCGACCACGGCCACGGTCTGCACGACCGGGCCCGGCGTCACCTGCCCGAGCGCGACCGCGCTGAGGAACTGGGCGCTCGTCATCCAGTGGTACGTGTGCACGGCGTCGTGCTGCATGAGCGGGACGATGACGAAGCCGCCGCCGTACGACAAGGCGCCGACCTTGAAGGCCAGCCACGCCACCGACAGCAGGCCGCCCGTGGCCACCGCCGGTCCAGCCACCAACGGCAGCAGCATCCCCGGATGGCGCCGGAGGGACACTCGAGGCGGGGCTCGCAGCAGCATCTCAACCAGGCCACAGCCGATCAGGACCAGCACCAGGAACGGGCCGATCAGCGCCGCTGCGACACCACCGATCACGAGGAAGGCCGCCCATCTGGCCCGAGCCGGGCGCGCCGCCCCAACCCTGCGCCAGCTGGCTGGCGCCAGGCCGATGGCCGCGCTCAGCGCCACGGCCGGGACCGCCGCGCCCGCGCCCGCCGCGGCGCCCTCGATCCAGACAGGCGGGTGGGCAGCCAGGAAGACCGCTGACAACGCCAGGATGACGATCAGCCCGGGAACGATGAAGCACGCGCCGCCGACCAGCGCGCCCCGTGGCCCGCGCAGCCGCCAGGCGCAGAAGATCGCGAGCTGGGTCGAGGCCGGCCCGGGCAGCAGGTTGGCGGCCGCGACACCGTCCTCGAATTCGCGCGCCGACATCCAGCCGCGGCTATCCACGCACAGCGCCCGCAGCAGTGCGATGTGCGCCGGGGGCCCGCCGAACCCAATGCAGCCCATCCGGCCCCACTCCCGGGCGATCGTCAGCAGCGATACGTCGGGGCGAAAGGGAGCGGCAGGCGGCGCTTGCTGGTCGGGCCCGTGCCCGCCGGGATCAGCGGCCTGCATCGCCCACCCGCCTCCCGGGTTAGCCAAGATCGGTCAAGACTGTGAAGATAATTCAATTTAGTTTGGCATAATTGAGCCATGGCTGTCGCGCCTTCTCCGCCGGTCCTCGGTGTCCTTGCCCACGACCTGCGCTGGACGATCGTCAGCCTGCTCGTGGCTGGTGACCTGCGGACCGGCGAGCTCGTGGCCCGCACCGGTCAGGCGCCGAGCCTTGTCTCGTACCACCTAGCGCGACTCCGCGACGCTGGCCTGGTCAGCGTGCGGCGCAGCACGGCCGACGGCCGGGACAGCTACCACACACTGGACCTGGATGCCATCGGAGGTGCCGTCGCCGGCATGGCCAGCCAGATCCACCCCGCCCTGCTGGCGGAGGCGGGTGTCCACGCGGCCGAGCCAGCGGGCCCGCCCGCCCGGGTCTTGTTCATCTGCAGTGGCAACAGCGCGCGGTCCCCCATGGCCGAGGGCTGGCTGAACAACCTCGGGGGCGGCCGGGTGACGGCCCGCAGCGCGGGTATCAGCCCGGGCTCCCTGCACCCGCTCGCGGTGGCAGCCATGGCCGAGCAAGGCGTGGACATCAGCGGCCACCGGCCGGCGCACTTCAGCGAGTTCGCAGACGACAGCTTCACGCGCGTGATCACGCTGTGCGACAGGGCCAGGGAGAACTGCCGCGAGCTGACCACAGAGGCGGCCGCCGTGCACTGGAGCATCCTAAATCCGGCGCAGGCACACCCGCCTGATCTCGACGCGTTCCGGGTAACGACCAGGGAACTGCAGACCCGGATTCGCTACCTGCTGCCGGTGCTGACTGTGACCTGAGAGACGTGCGTCAGGGTCAGCGGCCGCTTCATGCGCTGCCCTCTCTTAGGCTCGTGTCCGTGCATGCCGTGGCCGCACTCGCGCTGCCTGCCGTCGAGTCCTTCGACCTGGCTATACCGGCGCAGGTTTTCGGCGACCGCAGGCAGGCCGAGCGATACAGCTTCACCGTCTGCGCCCCCACCCCCGGGCCGGTGCCATGCACGACGGGGTACGCCATTAACGCCCCGCACGGCCTGGACCAGCTGGTCGCCGCGGACACCGTGGTGGTTCCCGGCTACCTGCCCCTGGAGAATCCCGGCGAGGAGGTGTGCTCCGCGCTGCGCGCGGCGGTCGCCCGGGGCGCCCGCGTGGTCTCGGTGTGCACCGGTGCCTTCGCGCTGGCCGCGGCCGGCCTGCTCGACGACAGGCGGGCTACCACGCACTGGCTGTACGCCGCCGAGCTCGCGGCCCGGCACCCGATGGTGAAGGTCGACCCGGACGTCCTGTGGGTCGACGAGGGCAGCGTGCTGACCAGCGCCGGACTGGCGGCCGGCATCGACCTGTGCGTGCAGCTGGTGCGCGCCGATTACGGCAGCGATGCCGCCATCAGCATCGCCCGCTATATGGTCGTCGCCCCGCACCGCGACGGCGGACAGGCCCAGCTGCTGGAGCGTCCCGTGCCGCCGCCTGCCCAGAGCCTGGCCGCCACCTGCGACTGGGCCCTGGAACGCCTCGCGGAGCCGCTCACCGTCGCAGACCTCGCACGGCACGCGGGCTGGGCGCCCCGAACGTTCGCTCGCCGCTTCGTCGCCGAGACCGGCATGGCACCGCTGCACTGGCTCGCCGCCGCACGGATCCGGGAGGCCCGTCACCTGCTCGAGGTCACCGACCTCTCCGTCGAGGACGTCGCGGCCCGCAGCGGCCTGGGCAGCGCCGCCAACCTGCGCGTGCACCTCGCGCGCGACGCCGCAACGACACCCACCGCCTACCGGGCCACCTACCAGGGCCGAGGCCGACGACCCTAACTCGCCCAGCACGGGCAGGATCCTTACGAGATCCGGCAGCAGTGCCCCTCGCCGCCCCTCGCGGATGGGCAAACGATGGACTCATGTCAAACATCGCTCCGCTCCTTGACCGTAACCGGGCCTTCGCCGCCACCGACGCCCGCCTCAACGTGCCGGCGCTTCCGTTCCTCCCGTTCCTGAGCCTGTACATCGTCACGTGCATCGACCCCCGAGTCGACCCAGCCCAGACTCTCGGCGTCGGAATGGGCGAGGCCGTGGTCGAGCGCAATATCGGGGGCCGGGTCACGCCCGCGGTCATCAGGGACATCTCTTACATCGGCTACCTGGTGGAGTCCAAGGCGCCGGACGGCCCGTGGTTCGAGGTCGCGATCATCCACCACACCGACTGCGGATCGGCTCTGCTGGCTGACGACGAGCTCCGGCACGGCTTCGCTATGCGGATCGGCGTCGACGAGCGGACCCTCGCCGATACTCCCGTCCTGGATCCGGAGCGCACGGTCCGGACGGACGTCGAGCGAGTGCTTTGGGCCCATGAGATCCCGTCACAGGTCCGGGTCTCCGGGCACGTCTACGACGTCAAGACCGGGGTGGTGTCCACGGTCGTCGACGCGAAATCGCGGAAGTAACGGCCGTCGCGCTCAGGCGCGGGAAAGCCGGAAGATCTCACGCGGGCGGACTTCGCGTTCGTCATAGGTGAAGTCGACGCCGGCTTCCCGCGCAGCGGCGAACCCTGCGGTGAACGCCTGCTCGGACTCCCACTTCCCGGTTGTGACGATCGCCGTGCCGTCCTTATCCAGCCAGCAGTCGACCCCCAGGCAGCCGGGCATGGCCTCGATAACCTCGCCCGCCCGCCGCACCCGGCTCATCATCTGGGCGCGGTACTCCGGACGCGGGTAGTGGAACGCAACGAGGCCAACCTGCATTGCAGACTCCTTTGTCCAGCGCCTTGCTCAGCCGCTTGCAAATATACGTCACCGTATAGTTGCCACGCTGGCACGGCCGGACCAGGGTGTCAACCCAAGGGAAACGGCAGCTCACAAGAAAACGGCGCCAGGCATGTTCGGTGAACGCTCCGCCATCATGCGGCTGCGGCGGGTGGTGGCCCGTGGCTGTGCAGGGTTTTCTCGCCGTCTGGGCTCGTCGCGATCACGGTGCCGTCGGGGTGCAGGACGATGCCCCAGCCCCAGCGGTGCACGGCGATGAGGTGGTGGAAGGTACAGAGCAAGATCATGTTGGTCAGGCAGGTCGGGCCGCCCTTGGCGCGGGGGATGATGTGGTGCGGCTGGCAGGCCATCGCCGGCTGATCACAGCCCGGAAACCGGCAACCCCGGTCCCGTACGGCCACCGCCCGGCGCAAATGCACTGGGATGGTCTCGGTCAGTGCACCGACGTCCAGCGGCAGGCTCACCGACGCGACCGTGCCCGGCGCCAGCCGGGTCCGCAGGTAAGACGCGAGCCCGCCGGGACCCGACAGCAGGTCGGCCGCGGCCTTCAAGATCAACCGCCGCGCGGCCCGCTCGGCCCTAGCCTGCCGCGCCGCACCGGTGCCGCCGGGCTGATCTGAGGTGGCGGGCTGGCCACCGGGCCGCGGTTGGTCTGGGGTGGCGGGCCGGTCGCTGCCGCTGGGGTGGCCAGGAGCTGAGGGGCCGAAGGCGGCGGGTACGGCGGGGCTGTCCTGGCCTAGGCCGGGAGGCATGCCGTGCAGCAGGGCGGCGGCCAGCCGGTCCAGTACGCCGGGGTCGACGCGGCCGGTGACCACCGGGACGATCTGCGCGTCGCAGTCATCACCCGGCCCGGCGGTCGCCTGGGCCGCCCAGGCAGCCTCGGCTTCGGGAGCGCCGGGCAGGCCACGGAGCCGGTCCAGGTCCATGTGCAGCACGATCTGCGTTGGCTGCCCGGCCCGCTCCGGCAGGCACCCCGACCCGACCAGCCGCCGGCACGCATCTTCGAGGGCGTCGTGCAGCCGCTGGCCCTTGGTCCGCTCATCCTCCGGACCGCGCCGCTTGCCCAGAGCATCCAGCACCGCTTGCACCGCCGCGGCGCACTGGGGGGTGAGGTTCCCGTCCAGCTTCCCGGCACCCTGGAAAGTGGTGTCCAGCTGGACCGACCGCCCGGCGAAGTCGTCGTTGCCGTCGGTGTCGGGACCCGCGAAGCGCTTGTGCAACTCCTCGGCCAGCGCGCCAAGGCCGTCCAGGTCCGCGCCGCCGTCCGCGGCGCCCAGCAAGATCACATCCGCGTCGCCGCGAACGTCCTCGGGCAGCGCGTCGGTCCAGTCAGAGATCTTGCGCGCCCATGACTCCGAAATCCGCCCGCCCGCCAGCGCCTCACCCACGGCCGGATGGTCGCCCAGACGGCGCATCCAGGCCACGGCCCGCCCAGCCGCACCGCGGGTAGTGCGGGTCTGCCAGGTCAGCCACGTCTTGGTGCTGCGGTGCCCGTCATCTTCGTGGCCGCCCTGAGCATGGAACACACCCAGCACCCGCGACTGCGCCGCGGTGTACATCGACGCCGCCCGCTCCAGCCCGCGCAGGCAGTCCGCCTGCTCGATGGTGGTCAGCGAGGCCACATCGGTGGTGGCCAGCCAGCTCAACGCGGCCTGCGCCATCGCCACCGCGTCGGCGGTGGTGGCGGGCGCGGCGGACGCGGCGGGCACCTGACCGGCTAAGCACATGACCCGGGATCCTCCTCACGAACCACTATTCGACCGTTAGTTCGATGATAGTGAAGGGGTCCGACAAACGGGGTACCTTGAACGGGTACGACCCGGAAATTCCCAGATTTTTCTCCGAGCCGCCACTACGAAATTCTCGCGCCCTTCCAGGGCTCCTGCCCGCCATCCGCGCCGCCCGCATGTCACCCACCCAGGCACTCTGGACTCTCTGATCCCCCGCCGGACGCATACCCTTCGATAGAAAGGCCTCGCCGCAGTTGAGGACCGGGGCGGTCGCCTCGCCTTGGCGGCTATCTGTCCTTATCCGGGCTGGCTTGTGCTTGGGAGGCGGCCATGCGGGTCGAAGCCGGCGGGTTGGTCCGGGCAGCCGCGCAGGACTTCGGAGCCCGGGTGGCGCTCACGGCAGGGGCGCGGCAGCGGTCGTTCACTGAACTCAACGAACTGGCCAACCGGGTCGGCTCGGCCCTGGCGGACCTGGGGGTGGCGCGCGGGGACCGGGTTGGCGTGCTGGCCTACAACACGCCGGAGGTCGTGGAGACCTGGTTCGGCTGTGAGAAGCACAACCTGGTCAGGACCATCCTGCACAGTCACATCGCGATCGGCAGCCACGTCTGGGCGCTCAATCACGTGGCGGCATCGGCGCTCGTCTTCGACACGCGCTTCGCCGCGGACGTCGGGCGGCACAGGCATGAACTCGAGACCGTCCGCCACTTTGTGGGCATCGGGCCCGGCTGCCCGGACTGGGCGACGCCGTTCGCGCAGCTCGAGTCCGGCGGCAGCGCTGAGGATCCCCGCCTCGACGTGGACGAAGACGCTCCGTGCTTCCTGCAGTTCACCTCCGGCACGACCGGCCGCCCCAAGGCCTGGGTGAAGACGTACCGGAGCTGGCAGGCGGTCATCAACCACAACCTGATCCATCTCGACACGTTCGGCCCCGATGTCCCGCCGATCGGTCCCGGCGACGTCAGCCTGCACTTTCATCCCATCCAGTGGGCCAGCGGCTTCCAGACCTTCTACCCGTACTACGTGCGCGGCGCGCGCAGCGTGCTGCTCGATGACGAGGTCTTCAGCCCCGATGCGGTGCTGGACGTCATCGCCCGCGAGCGGGTGACCGGCGTGTTCACGCCGGGTCCGCTGCTGACACCGGTGCTCGACGCGGTCGAGGCGCGGGGCGGAGTCACCCACCGGCTCCGCAGAATGGTGGTGTTCTTCGCCAACCCCAGCCTGCTGGAGCGGACAACCAAGCTGCTGGGCCCGATCTGGGCACACGGGTTCGGTTCCACCGAGCAGGGCGCGATCACCACCCGGCTGCTGCCCCATGAGGTCGAAGAGCGCCGTGAGCGAATCAACAGCGTCGGCCGGCCCGGTTCCCCGTTCCTGGAAATGGCGGTGGTCGATGAACAGGGGAAGCGTCTGGGGACGGGCCAGGCGGGCGAGATCGTCGCGCGCAGCGCAATGTCGCTGGGTGAGTACTGGGCCATGCCGGAACGCACCGCGCAGTCCTTTTTCCCTGACGACTGGTTCCGCACCTATGACATCGGCTACCTCGATGAGGACGGGTTCCTTTACTACCTCGGCCGGGCCGTGGACCGGATCATCACGGCGCACGGCACTGTTCACCCGCACCTGGTGGAAGAGGCGATCCTCGGTCACGGCTCTGTCTTCCTGTCCGGCGTGGTGGGGCTCGGCGAATCCGGCAGCGAAGAGGTCGTGGCCGGTGTCCAGCTCAAGCCGGGCGTAGAGCCCTCCGAGGAACTCGCCGCGCAGATCGTGCGGCAGACCGCCGGGCTGCCCGTGCACGAGCGTCCGGTCCGGGTGATTTTTGTCGGCGACATGCCCACGGTGCTCGGCGGCGCGAAGGTCCAGCGGCAGGCGTTGCGGGAGCGGCTGCAGGCGCAGGGGGAGTCCGGGAAGCGGGGATGACCAGTGGCGCGATGATCAGCTGGCCCGCTTCCGGGGGCCGGGCGCGTCGTCTGACGTTTCCTTCTTGAGTAAGGCGAGTTCCCCGTCGGTCACGTGGAACGTGCCGCGCAGCTGCTCCTTCGCGTCCTCGTCCAGCCACGACGCGTCGATGACCTTGCGTACCTCCGTTGCCGACCACTCCGCACCGCACTTCTGGCATTCGATGCGCCCGGACGACTGCACCACCGGCTCGGCCTCACAGTCGCACGGGCCGGTCGGCAGCGGGATGCCGTAGCGCTCGCGCGTCTGGCGACGGGTCTCGCTGGCTACCTCGCGGCCGTGCGCGGCCAGATCCGCGTCGGTCACGTGAAATGTCTCGCGCAGCTGCTCCTTCGCGTCCTCGTCCAGCCATTGCTGGTCGATGATCTGGCGAACCGCCCGCGGCTTGTGCTTGCTCTGGCTTATCTGCTTGGCGATCATCTGCATCATGGGCACGCCCACTCGCGCGTCCGCAACCCAGTCCTCGCTCATGACTAACTCAAAGCATCTTCGCCGGCCACGGTCAACCCCCCTAGGGGGTCGCGGAGTCGCGGAGGTCCCCTCCGCGACTGTGTTTGGCCTTAACGGACGTAACGTCTGGTTTTGACTTTGGGGGGCGCGGGGGGGCGAAGCCCCCCGCGGGTCGGGTCACGCAAGCGCGGGCGGCACCACGGAGATCATCGTCATGAGCACGGGCTCGGTGCCCTCATTCGCGTAGCCGTGCGGCAGGCTGCCGGGAAACCTGGCGCACTGGCCGGGCCCGACCTGGTAGCTGCGGCCCGAAACGGTCAGCGTGATCACGCCCGACTCGACCCAGATCATTTCCTTGCTGCCGGGTGTGTGCGCGTCACCACCCCACCGCTCGTTTGGGCGCACCGCCCAGCGCCACAGTTCGGACGCCCAGGGTGGCTCGGTCGCGGCGATGATCGTGCCGGTCCCGCCCTCCTCGCCGCGCCAGAGAGTCCTGGCTTGGTCCGGGCCGGTGATCCGGACGACGGGCTCGTCTGACACGTCGAGCAGGCGGGTGACCGGGACCCCGAACGCTTCAGCGATCCGGGCCAGGGTGGCCAGGTTCGGGTTGGACCGCCCCTGCTCCAGCGCCACGAGCACGCCCTTGCTCACCCCCGACCTGAGGACGAGCTGATCCAGCGACCAGCCGCGCTCCGAGCGAAACGACTGCAGGACGCGGGCGAGCGTGCTCGTGAGATCGGGCGAATCCATCCTGCCTTGCCTCCGAGCCGGTCGGTATAGTGAACTACGGATTGCAATTTTCTGACCGAACGCGTAGACGGGGCGGTCCCATGGTGACGGTCTTCGCGCTGGCCGCGGCGCTACTTTACGGCAGCGCCGACTTCCTTGGCGGCGCGGCGACACGGCGTGCGCACGTGCTGGCCGTCCTGCTGGTGTCCGGAACGGCCGGATTCGCGGTCGTGGCTCTTGCCGCGCTGCTGGCCGGGGGCCCGCCGCGGGCGGCGGGAATCGCCTGGGGTGCCTGCGCGGGCGCCGCGGGCGGCGTTGGGTTCATGTTCTTCTACGCGGGCCTCGCGGCAGGCCCGATGAGCGTCGTCGCTCCAGTCTCCGCGCTGGTAGCCACGGCGCTTCCGGTTGGCGCGGCGCTCGCCGAGGGCGAGCATCCCGGCCTGCGCGTCGGTGCAGGCGCGCTGATCTGCGTCGCCGCGATCGTCCTGGTGAGTTCCGGCGGCAAGGCCGACGGCGACGCGGCGGTCTTGGCCCGTGGCACAGCCCGCGGTGTCGGCTTCGGGATCGCGTCGGGCGTCGCGTTCGGGGCCTTCTTCTTGTTCATCAAGAACGGCGGGGAGTCGGGGGCGCTGTGGCCGGTCGTGGTCGCGCGCCTTGCCGGAACGCTGATCTTCCTGGCGGCCGCGACCAGCATGCGGATCGGCCCGGTGCGCTGGCGGCATGATGCCCGGCTGTTCACGGCCGCGCTCGGAGCCGGGGTTTTCGACGCCAGCGCGAACGTCTGCTACGTGCTCGCCACCCGGGCCGGGCTGTTCGGCCTCGCGGTGGTGCTGACCTCGCTGTACCCGGGGGTGACCGTGCTGCTGGCCCGGCTGGTGCTTGGCGAGCGGATGAGTGTGGTCCGCTGGGCCGGCCTGGCCCTGGCCGCCGGGGGCATCCTGCTGGTCAGCGTGTGACGGACGGCCATCAGATCCAGGCAGGCTCCTGCAGCCGGGCGTGTCGCAGGAGAACGTCCGGCCGCAGGAACCCCGGGGAAGCCGCAGGAACCCCGGGGAAGGTGGGACTTAATCGTCGCTCGAGTCCGAACCGGAGCCGCTTGCCTCGTCTTCGGCCCCGAAGAGCATCCCACATACCTCTAGGTAAAGCTGCTCTGGATAGGGAATATGGTCAATTGTTCTCAGCGCCTGGTCCCGGCCGGCGGATTCGACGATGAACTCGCCATAGCCGAGCATGCGGCCGGAAAACGTGCGCTGGAAGCTCATGTCGGTGACCTTGGTCAGCGGCATCATTGCGACCTTCCGGGTGAACACGCCAGAGGTCAGCAGGATCCGGTGCGACGTGACCACGAAGTAGTCAACGGCCCAGTTGATGACGTTCCAGATCATATAGCCGAACAGCACCAGCCAGGCGACCCAGATGACGGTGATCAGTGCCCCATACCCGCGCAGTACGGTGGCGCTGAGCAGGGCCGCCACCAGCAGGCCGGCCAGCGTCAGCAGGCTCGGGCCGATCAGGATGGCCGGATGCCGACGCGTGTGTATGACCTGCTGCTCGTTGGGTAGGAGGTATTTGCTGACCGCGGCTGGCCCGCTCGCCGCGCGACTGGTCACTCTCATCTGCTCAGAGCGAGTTCACGAATGTAGCCATGGAGTTGGCAGCATCGTGCAGGCCGTTATAGATGTGGTGGACGAAGCCTGCTGCTCCAGACGGCTGGGTGGCGACATAGAAAACGATGAAGAGCACGATCGCCCACCTGATGATCTTTCCCAACATCCGATCACCTCCCAGCGTCTCTCAATGCAAGCGACACGTGGTAGCCCTTGCCGCCCTTATTCCCCAGCATAGCTCAGGGCAATCTACCGACCAATGATGACTATCCAGGGTCCTAACCTTAGTGGATCAGCTGCGCCAACGCGCCGTCCCACGCCGATCACGGGGGAGATGAAGCGGCCGGTCCGCCTCCGTGCCGGTCCGCAGCGGTCTGCCACGCTTGGCTACGATCGGTGCTGGCGCAGCATCCGACTGTCACCGCGGGCCATGACAGATCACAGCCAGGCATCGCGAGCTAGCGATCATGCAGCGTGGCCTGCCGGAATCTGACACCATTCCCTCCTGGATGACGCGCCGTTGGGGTGACGATGACCGATGTAACCAGTGCCGACTTCTCCGTCGTCGTTTACAGGGAGGACGACGCCTGGGAGGCGGAGCTCCTGCCTACGGCATTGACGGAGAACCTCGAAGGCCTCATCCATGCCCTTCGGCAGCAGCCGAGTATTGGCGGGACGATTGGCCTGGCCGCCGTTGGCGACGACTTCTTCGTCGCGCTCCGCGTCGTGGGCAGCCAGGTCTCGGTGTTCCTTTCCGATCTCACCGCGTCGGTCGACTGGCACCTGGCCCGCCAGGTCCTCGACTACCTTGACATCCCGGTCCCCGATGAGGACGAGGACCTCGACCAGGTGCTCCCGGCCGGGGATCTGTCCATCTTCGCCGACCTCGGCATCGACGAGATGGATCTCGGCGCCCTGTCCGGCGACCTGGACATCTTCCCTGACGAGGCGCTGGAGAGCATCGCCCGGAGGCTGGGGTTCGAGACGGCACTGAAGCGCGCCCTCGACGGCGTGCTCGGCCTGTGACCACCGGCTACCTTTCGTCGTTCGAGGCGGCCATGCGCCTGGCGCTCGATCAGGCCGCTGGCCTTCCCGCCGGGGACGACACCGAGGTCCCGGTCGGTGCCGTCGTCCTGGACCCAGCGGGGGCGGTGGCCGGGGCGGGCCGCAACCGCCAGGAGGCCGACAGCGACCCCACGGCGCACGCCGAGGTCGTGGCCATCCGGCAGGCGGCGGCCGCGCGCGGCAACTGGCGGCTGGACGGGTGCACGCTGGTCGTCACGCTGGAACCGTGCACGATGTGCGCGGGGGCCATGACCGCCGCCCGTGTGGACCGGCTGGTCTACGGCGCCGCCGATCCCACGGCGGGCGCCGCGGGCTCGCTGTGGGATGTGCTGCGCGACCGGAGGCTCCCGCACCGCGTCGAGGTGATCGGCGGCGTGCTCGAGGACGAGTGTGCGGCGCTGCTGCGCGCGTTCTTCGCCCGCCGCCGCTAGAAGCCCGCGCGGCCTCCGGGACAATGCGGCAGATCCCGAGCTGATCTGCCGCGCCAGGCGGCGGGTGGCCCGCGTCGGGTAGGCTCGTCGGCGGTGGAGTCGCCTAGTGGCCGAGGGCGCACGCCTCGAAAGCGTGTGAAGGGGCAACCCTTCCGTGGGTTCAAATCCCACCTCCACCGCTCTTGAACTGGGATGACGCGGGTGCCTGTTGGCTCCGCGGGGGCAGCTGTGGTGCGTTGGCCGCTGGCCCGGCGCCTCACGCGGCATGGAAGTTCCGGCTTCAGGCTTTAGAGCGCTCACTCGTTGAACCGACCGTCGCTACCGAACGTGTAAGACGTGTGACGCCATTTGGCAGTTGCCAACATCGAGGGGGACTCTATGGTTCACACGGCGCTTGCTGTCGTAGCCGCGGCGGTCGCCGCGGCAGCGACCGGAACCAAGCTGGCCGGATTCACCGGTCTTGCAGCCGCGGCTAACGCGCGCACCCTGGTCACCTGCTGAACCACTAGCCGGCGAACTCCCGGGACCTGAAGCATTCCCCGCATGTTGCGCGGTCCCGTATGGGCGGAGTTGCTCAATCACATGCGGAGGCCAGGTTGCCTGTTATATCCGTTCCCCAGGCGTACAACGAGGATGAGCTTTACGTCGATCTCCGGCCGATCACCGGGCACTCGCTGTTCCTGAAGTGCGAGGGCTTCAACTTCGCTGGGTCGATCAAGCTGAAGGCCGCGACCGAAATGGTCGAGGCGGCCGACCGGGACGGCGTCCTGTCCCCGGACTCGATCCTTGTCGAGTCGTCATCAGGAAACCTCGGCGTCGCGCTGAGCATGATCGCGGCCAGCAAGGGCTACCGGTTTCTGTGCGTGACCGACTCCCGGTGCAACCTGTCAACCCGGATGCTGATGGAAGCGCTGGGCAGCCAGGTGCACATCATCGCCGAGCCTGATGCCAGCGGCGGCTATCTCGGCGCGCGGATCGACTACGTCCGCGGTCTGTGCGCGTCCGACGACCGGTACGTGTGGCTCAACCAGTACACCAATCCGGGCAACTGGCGGTCGCACTACCGCACCACGGCGCCCGAGATCGCCCGCCAGTTCCCGCGCCTGGACGTGCTGTTCGTCGGGGCCGGCACGACAGGGACCCTCATGGGCTGCGCACGTTACTTCCGGGGGTGGCACCGGCCGGTACGCGTCATCGCGGTGGACAGCGTGGGGTCGGTCACGTTCGGGGGACCGCCAGGGCGAAGGATGATCCCCGGTTTAGGGACAAGCGTCCGTCCGCCGCTGCTCGACGAGTCCTACGTGGACGAGGTGATCTTCGTCGAGGAAGCGGACACCATCCGGGCCTGCCACCGACTGGCCCGGCGCGGGTTCCTGTTCGGCGGCTCCACCGGCACGGTGGTGAGCGGCGCCACGGGCTGGCTGGACCGCCACGACACGCGGGAAGTCACCGCGGTGGCCATCGCCCCGGATCTCGGCGAACGGTACCTGGACACGATCTATCACACCAATTGGCTCCAGGACCTCTACGGCGGGGACGTGCTCAGCTCCGGCGAGTTCACCGTCGGTTCGAAGGGGCACACGTGACCGCGGGGACGTCATGACGGCCGACCTGGCTGGGCCGCGCTCCACCCCGGCCGGGCCCCCCGTGACGGCGGACAGCCTCGAGGCGGGCCTGGCCAGGGTGCTGGCAGACGTCATGCACGTCGAGCACGCGCCGGCCGACAGCCACTTCTTCGACGACCTGGGTGCTGACTCGCTGGTGATGGCTCACTTCTGCGCCCGGGTCAGGAAGCGGCCCGACCTGCCGTCGCCATCCATGAAGGACATCTACCGGCACCCGACAATCAGGAGCCTGGCCGAGGCGCTCGCGGAGACCGAGCTGGCCCCCGCCACGTCTCAGGCAGCAGCCCCGAGCCCGGCCGGGACCGCGGCCCCCGCCCAGGCGCCTACGCCGGTGCTGCCCGAGCCGGCCGCCCCTGCCAGCACCGGGCAGTACGTGCTGTGCGGAACTCTGCAGTTCGTGTTCTTCCTCGGTTACGCCTGGATCGCGGCGCTAGTCGGCGCCCGGGCGTATACGTGGATCTCGGTCGGCTCCGGCCTGGCCGACATTTACTTGCGGTCGGTCCTGTTCGGCGGGGCGGCCTTCCTGGTGCTGTGCATACTGCCGATCCTGGCCAAGTGGGTGCTCATCGGCCGGTGGAAGCCACGGGAGATCCGCATCTGGAGCCTGGGCTACGTCCGGTTCTGGATCGTCAAGATGCTGGTCAGGTCCAACCCGCTGGCGTTCCTGGCGGTCGGCTCGCCGCTGTACACCCTGTACCTCAGGGCGCTGGGGGCCAAGATCGGCTCGGGCGTCGTGATCTTCTCCCGCCAGGTTCCGGTGTGCGCCGACCTGCTGACCATCGGCGCGGACACGGTGATCCGCAAGGATGCGCTCCTGCTCTGCTACCGGGCCCAGGGCGGTTATATCCAGACCGGGCCCGTCACCCTAGGCCGCAACGTGTTCATCGGCGAGAAGAGCGTGCTCGACATCAACACGGCGATGGGTGACGTGTCGCAGCTCGGCCACGCCTCCGCGCTGTACAGCGGCCAGACGGTGCCCACCGGCCAGCGCTGGCACGGCTCCCCAGCCCAGCAAACGAACCTGAACTACGCCCGGGTCAGCCCGGTGCGCTGCACCGCGCTGCGCCGTGCCAGGTTCTGCGCGGTCACCTTGCTTTGCGTGCTGCTGCTCTACCTTCCACTTGCCGAGGGCGGTGTGTTTTTGCTGCTGACCGAAGTGCCGCGGCTGGGCCAGGTGCTGGACCCGCGCATGGGCGGGCTCACGTCACGCACGCTCTACATTGACGCGCTGCAGCTCTCCCTGGTGGGGTTCTTTGGCCTGCTGTTCGCCGGCCTGGCATTCGTGGTCACCGTCCCGCGCCTGCTGAGCCCGTTCGTGAAGCCAGCCGAGGTCTATCCCCTGTACGGGTTCCACGACCGGATCCACCGGGCGATCACGCGGATGACCAGCGTGAAGTTCTTCACCCACCTGTTCGGCGACAGCTCGTTCATTGTCTACTACCTGCGCTGCCTGGGGTACGACCTGTCCCGCATCGAGCAGACCGGTTCGAACTTCGGCACCGAGGTGGGCCACGAGACCCCGTACCTTTCCGCGATTGGCAGCGGCACGATGGTCGCCGACGGACTGTCGATCATGAACGCTGACTTCTCCAGCACCTCGTTCCGGGTGTCGCCGGTCTCGATCGGGCCGGACAACTTCATCGGGAACAACATCGCCTACCCGGCCGGCGGCCGGACGGGGAAGAACTGCCTGCTCGCGACCAAGACGATGATCCCGCTGGACGGCGAGATCCGCGAGGGCGTGGGCCTGCTCGGCTCGCCGCCGTTCGAGATCCCGCGGTCGGTCGAGCGCGATCTCGCGTTCGACGACCTGCGGACCGGCGGCGAGCTGCGCACCCGCCTGCGCGCGAAGAACTGGCACAACCTCAGGACCATGGCCATCTTCCTGACCAGCCGCTGGCTGCACTTGTTCCTGGTCACCGTGTTCGCCCTGGCCGCCTTCGATGCCTACGGCGGGTACGCGCAACTGGAGATGGCGGGCCTGTTCGCGGTCAGCATCCTGATCACCCCGGTCTACTTTGTGCTGCTGGAACGCACCATCAAGGGGTTCCGCAGGCTCCAGCCCCGGTACTGCTCGATCTACGACCCGTACTTCTGGCGGCACGAGCGGCTGTGGAAGGTGCCGGGCGAGGCATACCTGCACATGTTCGACGGCACCCCGTTCAAGAACCTGATCTGGCGCGGCCTCGGGGTCCGGGTCGGCAGGCGGGTGTTTGACGACGGCTGCTACCTCACCGAGCGGACGCTTGTCTCTATCGGCGATGACGCCATGCTGAACGCGGGCAGCAAGATCCAGTGCCACTCACAGGAAGACGGCACGTTCAAATCCGACCGGTCGGCGATCGGCGCCGGCTGCACCCTCGGGGTCGGCGCCATGGTCCATTACGGCGTGACCATAGGCGACGGCGCTGTGCTCGCCCCCGACTCCTTTCTCATGAAGGGCGAGGAAGTCCCGGCCCGCGCACGGTGGGGGGGAAACCCGGCCAGGGAGATGTGACATGACCACGATCAGCCTGCGTGACCCAGCGACTCCAGCGGAGACGAGCACGGGGGGGACCAGCCGCGAGTTCTGGCGCGGCGTGCTGCTGGCCGGCGAGGTTTCCTCCGTCCCCAGGTGGACTCTTGACCCGAGGCCTGGTGCTGCCGAGCACGAGGAGACCCTCCCCGCCGACCTGGTGGCGACGCTGCGCCGGCGGGCTGCGGAGCTGGCCGTGCCGCTGACGTCTGTGCTGCTGGCCGCGCACGCCCAGGTCCTCGCCGCGCTGTCCGGCGAGCTCGAGGTCGTGACCGGTTACCTGACCGGGAACGGCGAGCCGCTGCCGTGCCGGCTGATGGCCGGGACCGGATCGTGGCGGGCGCTGCTGCGCCGCGCCCAGCAGGTTGAGTCGCAGCTCCTCGCACACGGCGGGTACCCGGTCGGCGACCTGCGGCGCGAACTGAGCCTGGCCGGGCCGCCGTTCGAGACCGCCGTCGACCTGACGGGCGCCGACAGCGGCGCCCTCACCGACGGCGTTGCGGTGCGGGTCGCGGTCCTGCCGCAGCCTGAACGGCTCGTGCTGCGGCTGCGGTACCGGACCGACATGCTCGACGCCGGCGCCGCGGCGAGGATCGCGGGCTACCACGTCGCCGCGCTCCGGCTGATCGCCGCCGACCCGGATGCCGACCCCGCGCGGCAGAGCCTGCTGTCCGCCGATGAGGTCCGCTTCCAGATCGAGGGCCTGGCCGGGCCGCGCCGGGACCTGCCGGACCGGCGGTTCCACGAGCTGTTTGAGCAGCAGGCGGCCGCGCACCCGGACGAGATCGCAGCCATCCGCGGCGGCGTACGGTGGACCTACGCCGAGCTCAACACCCGCGCCAACCGGCTGGCCCGGGCTCTGCGGGCACACCGGCTGCGCCGCGAGGGCGTGGTCGCGGTGGTGACCGAGCGCACCCTGGACTGGATGGCCGCCGTTCTCGCGGTGTTCAAGGCCGGCGGGGTGTACCTGCCCATCGAGCCGCACTTCCCGGCCGGCCGGATCGCGGCCACGCTGACCCGGGCCGAGTGCGGGCTGGTCCTGACCGAGCCCGGCAGCACCGCCACCCTCGGCCAGGCCCTGGCCTCGCTGCCCGGGATCGAGATGCTGTTCATCGAGGCCGCCTACGCCGAGGGGCACGCCGACGGCGACCTGGGCGTCCGCGTGACCGCGGACCAGCTCGCCTACATCTACTTCACGTCCGGCTCCACCGGCGAGCCCAAGGGCGCGATGTGCGAGCACGCGGGCCTGCTCAACCATCTCTACGCCAAGATCGGCGATCTGCAGATCGGTCCAGGGCAGGTGGTGGCCCAGACCGCACCGCAGTGCTTCGACATCTCGCTGTGGCAGCTGGTGTCCGCGCTGCTGGCCGGCGGGCGGACCCTGCTCATCGAGCAGGAAGTGATCCTGGACGTGGAGCGGTTCGTGGACACGGTCATCGGCGGGCGGGTCAACGTGCTGCAGCTCGTTCCTTCGTACCTCGAGGTCGTGCTGACCTACCTGGAGCAGCACCCGCGCGAGCTGCCTGACCTGCGGTTCGTCTCGGTCACCGGCGAGGCGCTGAAGAAGGAGCTCACCGAGCGCTGGTTCGCCAGCCAGCCCGCAATCAGGCTGGTCAACGCGTACGGGCTCACCGAGACCTCGGACGACACTAACCACGAGGTGATGAGCACACCACCGGATGGCAACCGGGTCCCGCTCGGCCTGCCCGTCCGCAACGTGTACATCTACGTGGTCGACGAGAACCTGGCCCCGGTGCCGCTCGGCGCGCCCGGCGCGATCGTGTTCTCCGGAGTGTGCGTGGGCCGCGGGTACATCAACGACCCCGAGCGCACCCGCGCGGCGTTCCTGCCCGACCCGCACCGCCCGGGCGAGCGCCTCTACCAGGCCGGGGACTACGGTCGCTGGCGGCCCGACGGCAAGCTCGAGTACTTCGGCCGCCGGGATTCCCAGGTCAAGATCAGCGGCTTCCGGATCGAGATCGGCGAGATCGAGAACACCCTGCTGCGGGTGGACGGGGTCCGTGACGGCGCGGTGGTCGTGACCGAGCGGGCCGACCAGAGCAAGCACCTGATCGCGTTCTACTCCGGGCCGTGTCCGGTCGACGACGGCGTGCTGCGGGACCGGCTCGGCGCGTCTCTGCCTGCGTACATGGTCCCGGCGGCCTTCCACTGGCGGGAGAGTCTGCCGCTGACCGCGAACAGCAAGATCGACAAGAAGGCGCTCGCCGCGCTCGCCGGAGAGCTCGCCACCGCCGCCACCGCCGCCACCGCCGATCAAGTGCCGCTTACGCTGACCGAGCGGCGGGTTGCCGGCGCCTGGGCCGCGGTGCTTGGAGTGCCTGAAAATCAGGTTGGGCGGAGGGATCATTTCTTCGACCGGGGCGGGACGTCGCTGTCAGCGGTCAAGCTGGCCATCGCCCTGGACCGGGCCGTGTCGCTGAAGGACCTCACCCGGCACCCGGTCCTCGCCGACCTGGCCGCTCTGATCGACGGGAAGGGAAAGCCGCGCGGCGGGATGCTGCAGACCCTGGCCGGACCCGATGGTCTCGACCAAGGGGGGACGCAGGCCTGTGGCCTGGTGTGTTTCCCGTACGCGGCCGGCAACGCCGTGAACTTCCAGGCGCTGGCCAGCGCCCTGCACGGCAGCGGCCTGGCGGTGTACGCCGTCGAGCTGCCCGGTCACGACCTGGCCGCTGACAGCGAGCCGTTCGCCCCGCTGGACCAGGTCACCGACCGGGTTACCGACGAGATCACCGGCCATGGCCTGACCCGGGTCCTGCTGTGGGGGCACTCGTCGGGCACCGCGTTCGCCGTGGAAACGGCCAGGAAGCTGGAGCAGCGCGGGGTGAACGTGGCGCGGGTGTTTCTGGCTGCGCAGTTGCCCGGGGAGGCCGCGGACCGGCGCGCCGCGATCGCCGGGCTGGACGGCCGGACCAACATCGAGATCGCCGCCGGGCTGGCCGCGGACGGTGGCTACACCGAGCTCGGTGACCTGGTCGGCCGGGACGAGCCGGGCGTGGACGCACGGGATGCGGAGCAGGTCGGCGCCGCCTACCGGCACGACTGCGTTTCCGCGCACCGCTACCTGGCCGACGCCCTGGACACGCCGCCCGCGGTGCGGCTGTCTGCGCCGGTCACCGTCGTCGCGGCGGCCGACGACCCGGTCACCGCCCGGGCCGGTCATCACTACCGCGATTGGGAGCTGCTGGCCACCCACGTCGGCCTGTACCAGCTCGCCGACGGCGGTCACTACTTCCTGCGCACCCGGGCGGCCGAGGCGGCGCAGGCGGTGCTTCGCGCCGCCGGCCTGGTGACCTCTTCGTAAGCAGGCAGAAAGGACGATGCGATGTCATTCTCATCCCCGGCGTCCCTGGCCGGCGTCGACCTGAGCCCGGGCCAGCTCCCGGTGCTGCGGGTCGGCGCGCCCGGCGAGGCCGCCGCCTGGGCCGCCGCGCACCGCGACGTGCTGCGCGCCATGGTGACCGACCACGGCGCGGTCCTGGTCCGCGGCCTTGGGCTGCGCGACGCGGCCGAGACCGGCGCGGTGTTCCGCGCTCTGGCCAGCGGCCTGATGACCGAGCGGGAGGCGTTCGCCGCCCGGCAGGCCTATTCCGACGGCGTGTACTCGTCGTCGAAGTGGCCGCCGAACCAGCCGATGTGCATGCATCACGAGCTGAGCTACGCGCTGGAGTTCCCCGGCCTGATGCTGTTCGCGTGCCTCACCGCGCCGGCCAGCGGCGGGGCCACCGGGGTGGCCGACGCTGCGGCCGTGCTCGCCGCGTTGCCCGCGGGCCTGGTCGCGCGGTTCGAGCGTGAGGGCTGGCTGCTGACCCGCAACTTCAACGACGACATCGGGGCGTCCGTGGCGGACGCGTTCGGCACCGACGACCGCGGCGCGGTTGAAGGGTACTGCCGCGCCAACGGCATCGAGTTCGAGTGGCAGCCCGACGGCGGGCTGCGCACCCGGCAGCACCGCAGCGCCGTGGTGCGGCACCCGGTCACCGGCCAGCGCTGCTGGTTCAACCAGATCGCGTTCCTCAACGAGCGGACCATCGACCCCGAGGTGCGCGAGTACCTGGTGGACATCTACGGCGAGGACGGGCTGCCGTTCAACACCCGTTTCGGCCACGGCGACCCGGTCGGCGAGGACGTCGTGCAGCTTCTCAATGAGGTCTACGAAGAACACACCGCCTGCGAGCCGTGGCAGACCGGGGACCTGCTGCTGGTGGACAACGTGCGCACGGCCCACAGCCGGGAGCCCTACCAGGGGCCGCGCGAAGTACTGGTGGCCATGGCCGACGCGGTGCGCCTGGCTGACTGCGCGCCGGCGGTGAGCGCCTGATGACCGCCACCGAGCCCACCGCGGGAAAGGTCACCGTGCCGCCGTTCGCGGTGATCTCTGGCGCTCAGGTCCATGCAGCACTGCACGGCAGAGAAAGGCAGATCGTGGAGATTGTCGCGGCCGCCTACCGGCTGCACGGCGTCGGCGAGTCGGTGAACCCGCCGTCCTACTTCCTGCGGTTCCCCGACCGCCCGGCCTCCCGGATCATCGCGCTGCCCGCCTCGGTCGGTGGCCATGTCCGGGTGGACGGCCTCAAGTGGATCTCCAGCTTCCCCGGCAACGTGGCGGCTGGCCTCCCGCGCGCGTCGGCGGTGCTGATCCTCAACGACCACGACACCGGCTACCCGTTCGCCTGCCTGGAAAGCTCGATCATCAGCGCGACCCGGACCGCCGCGTCGGCCGCCCTGGCCGCTGACTGGCTCAGCCGCGGCCGCGCGCGCCCGGCCCGCGCCGGGTTCTTCGGGGTGGGCCTAATCGCCCGCTACATCCACACGTTCCTGTCCGGTACGGGCTGGTCGTTCGACGAGATCGGCGTGCACGACCTGTCCGCCGAGCACGCGGCGGGCTTCCGCGGCTACCTGGAGCAGACGGGCGCCGGCAGCCGGGTCACCGTGCACGGCAGCGCCGAGCAGCTGATACGCGCCAGCGATCTGGTGGTCTTCGCGACCGTGGCCGGCCAGCCGCACGTGACCGACCCGGCCTGGTTCAGCCACAACCCGCTGGTGCTGCACGTGTCCCTGCGCGACCTCGCGCCGGAGATCCTGCTCGCTTCGGCCAACTTCGTCGACGACATCGATCACTGCCTGAAGGCGGACACCTCCCCGCACCTGGCCGAGCAGCTCACCGGCAGCCGGGACTTCCTGGACGGCACGCTGGACGACGTGATGGCCGGGCGGGTAACGGTGCCGACAGGCCGGCCAGTTGTGTTCTCGCCGTTCGGCCTGGGGGTGCTCGATCTTGCGGTCGGCAAGCACGTCTACGACGAGCTTGCCCGTTCCGGCGAACTGCGCGTCATCGACGGCTTCTTCCACGAGCTGCGGCGCTACGGCTGAGGACTCACGTCTCACCCGCGCCCGGCTGCTTGGCAAAGTTTGGGTCTCATTCACCCCGCCCGGAGCCGTTCACCGGCGAACGCGGACCCGGCGTCTCGCCTCGGCCAGGTACACTCCCGACCGAGGGTGGATGACGCTGCGCAGTCCTCGAAAGCGTGTGAAGGGGCAACCTTCCGTGGGTTCAAATCCCACCTCCACCGCGACGCGCCGGACTGGATCGGGGCGCACCCGTGTGGTGCGTGGCGCGACTATCAGAAGAGGGGATCGAGCCCGGCTTCCGGAGTGTTCATTGGAACCGCAAAGCACAGCGTTCTTTTTGCTGCTCATCGTGGTGTTCGGTGGCCTGATGTGGTGGATGGCCGTCGCGAAGCAGATGGTCTTCCGCATCTTCGCCGCCTGCCTGGCGTTCATTCCCGCGATGGCGTTTGGCGTCGCCGCGGTCAACAAGTACTACGACTACTACCAGAACTGGAATTCGGCGGTCTCGGACTTCACCGGCGGGGGCAACCAGGCCGCCGAGCTGCCGACGACCGACTCTGGCGCCGGGGTGAAGTTCAGCTCGTTCCTCGGCAGCACCATCGACCAGGCGGTGGCGGCGCAGTTCGGCTACACGGCGCACCTGAAGGTGACCGGCAAGCTCAGCCACATCACGCGCAACGTCTACGTGTACCTGCCGCCGCAGTATTTCCAGGCGTCCTACCGCAACTACCGCTTCCCCGCGATCGAGCTGCTGCACGGCTTCCCCGGCACCCCCCAGGACTGGATCACCGTCGTCGGGGTCACCGCGATGATGCAGGAGCTCATCAGCAACGGTCAGGTGAAGCCGGCCGTTCTCGTCATGCCGGACGCGAACGGCGGCCGGGGGATCTCGCTGCAGTGCCTCAACCAGTTCCATGGCCCCCAGGACGCGACCTACCTCGCCCAGGATCTTCCCGCGTACATCTCCCAGAAGCTGCGGGTGATGTCGCCGGGGGCCGCGTGGGGCATCGCCGGCTATTCCGAGGGCGGGTTCTGTGCCGCGAACCTCGGCCTGAAGTACGGCAACGACTTCGGCTTCTCCGGGGTGCTCAGCGGATACTTCGTGCCGTCAGACAACCAGCTGACGAACCCGCCCAGGATGGTGAACCCGTTTGGCGGCAACGCCAAGCTGAAGCGCGAGAACACGCCAGACGACCTGATCCTGTCGCTGCCACCCGGCAGCAGGTTCCCGCTGTTCTGGCTCGGCGTCGGCAGCGGCGATAAACAGGACATGCGTAACGCTCAGATCTTCGAGCAGCTGCTGCAGACCCGGCAGCCCGGTACGACGCTCAGGGTGGTGCCGGGCGGCGGGCACAGCATGTTCACCTGGCGGTCGCTGATGCCGTCGCTGCTGGAGTGGATGACGCCGCAGCTTGCCCACAACGACACTGCCCTGCAAGAACGGCAGGCCCAGAAAGCCCAGCAGGCTCACCGGGCGGCGGTCAAGCACACCAAGCACAAGAAGACCGCGGTCTCCACGGCGTCGCACAAGGACAAGGGCTAGCCGCCGGCTGGATCAGTCCAGCTCCAGAACGCGGACGTGCAGCACGGTCCGCTGGTGCAGGGCGGCGCGCAGCGCCCGGTGCAGGCCGTCCTCCAGGTAGAGCTCACCCCTCCAGCGGATCACGTGCGGGAACAGGTCGCCGTAGAACGTTGAGTCCGCGTCCAGGACGGTGTGCAAATCGAGCACGTTCTTCGTGGTGATGAGCTGGTCAAGGCGGACGGGGCGTGGCGGTATCTCGGCCCATTCACGGGAGCTCCGTGTGTGATCGGGGTAGGGCCGTCCCTCGCCTACCTGCTTGAAGATCACACCTGCCGAGTTTAGATGAGCCACCGCGGTCCCGCCGGACAGAATCCCTGCGCCCGCAGGGGATTGCGCCGCCGCGGGGCGGGCGGGCCCGTCTGGCCGACGGCGGGCGATTTGCGTCCTTGGCTGGATCAGGCGTGCATTTGTCTAGATGTCTGCGCTGGTCAGGACCCCGCAAGTTGGGTGATTCCGCCCCCCCGGCCGGTCGGCTCATGGCAGGGTGGGCGACTGAACGGCTGTTCGGACTTTAGACCACGCCGTGGGGAGAATATATCATGAAACGTCGTTTTTGGGGCGTTGCCATGGCATTGGCGGCGACCGCCGTCCTTGCCACGGCCTGCTCGAGTGCGAAAGGCGCCCAGTCGTCCTCGTCCGATGTCGAGCTGCACCATCTGACGATCGCCGCCGTCCCGGCTGCCGATTCGGCGGGCCTCTACATCGCGGTGCAGGACGGCCTGCTCGCCGCCCAGGGCATCCACGTGACGATCGAGCCGGCCATCAGCAGCGAAACCGTCATCCAGCAGCAGCTGCACGGGAAGTACGCCATCACCAGCGGGAACTACGTCTCCTACATGCTGGCCAACGTCAAGCAGCACGCGGACTTCGAGATACTGGCCGCGGGATCGATCATGCAGCCGCAGGTTCAGCAGCTGATGATCCCGGCAGGCTCGCCGGTCCGGACCGTGAACGACCTCCGGGGCAAGACGATCGCCATCAACGCGCTCAACGGCATCGGCCAGCTGCTGGTCAGCGCGACGCTCGAGGCCAACATGATGTCCCCGAGCCAGGTGAATTTCACGACGATCCAGTTCCCGGACATGGCCGCTGCACTCAAGCAGCACAAGGTGGCCGCGGCGTTCATGCCCCAGCCGTTCGCGACCAACGCGGAGGACTCCATCGGCGCCGAGCCGCTCGCCGACCTCGACCAGGGCGCCGTGACGTCGCTGCCGATCAGCGGGTACGTGGTCACCAAGTCGTGGCTGCAGAAGTACCCGAAGACGGCCGCGGCCTTCCGCAAGGCGATCGAGGAGGCTCAGCGGATCGCCGACACCGATCCCGGCGCGGTCGAGAAGGCGATGGTGCAGTACTCCGGCGTGACGGCGACGGCGGCCGCGATCATGGCCTCCCCGCAATTCCCGCTGGACACCGACCCGGTGCTGATCCAGCGGGTCGCCGACCTGATGCAGGAGTTCGGGCTGCTGCACCAGAGTTACAACGTCTCGCCGATGATTCCCTGACCGGCCCGGTCTACGGCCAGCAGGCGCGACGCTGCGGCTCGCCGTAGACCGCAGCCAGCAGCTTGGTGCGGGGGTCGTAGCGTGGGTCGACGATGTCCTCGGTCCAGTCGCGGACCTGCGGGAACGCCGCCCTGGCTAGCCGGAGCAGCACGCGGGCCCCGGCGGGCTCCCACGGGGCGTTGCGGAACGCGGGGTTTCCGTCGTCACGGCGCTCACGGTCGAACGCGACCGAGGTGCGGGCGAACTCAACGTGCTCGGCGTGCCCGAGGAAGAACGGCCTGAGGAACTCGAGCCCGGACAGGACTGCCGCATGGGTGGTCCGGTCGACCAGGTCCGGCGCGTACAGCGCCACCTCCACCAGGGGCTGCACGGCGGCGACGTGGTAGTGCAAGGCGTCGCGCTGCACGAAGTCGAAGGTCCGGCCGTCGCGCTGCCCGGACGGCCCGGCGACGAAGTTGCGCGCCACGAAGTCGCGCAGCATGCCCGGCATTTCCGCGCGGCCCGCGGCATCCCCGGCCACCGTGCAGGCCACGGCGCGGATCAGCAGCCGGCGTGCCATCCAGTTGTTGGCCCGTGCGGAATTGCCCGCGGCCTTGCGGTCGTAGAAGCGGTCGCCCGTGGTCACGAACGCCTGGGCCCAGTCCCGGAGGGCCGCTTGCTCGCCCCGGGGAAGGGACCACGCCACCAGGTCCACCGCCTGCAGCAGCGGCACGAAGAACCATTCGTCGATCGGGTTTCCGGTCGGCCGGTAGACGTCGGCCCAGGACAGCAGGGCCGAACGGGCGGTGGCCCGGCTGTAGCTGCGCAGCGGGTCCCGGGCCCGGTAACCGGTCACCGCAACGGCGAAGATGGCGGGGAAGTTCTGCTTCGCCCGATCGGACCGCACGTGGCCGGGATGGCCGTTGAGCGTGCCCGCGAGCTCGAATCGCTCGATCGGGCGCGCCACCAGGTTCAGCGACTCCCCGGCGAGCTGCCATATCCGGCCTAGGTCCGGCGGAACGCGCGCGGCACGGTCCGGGTCGAATGCGGTCAGCAGACCCCAGTCCAGCCGCGGGCCGTCGCTCACCCGGCTACCCGGCGCTGAGCAGGACACCGACCATGACGGCCGGCTCAGACGAGCGGTTCTGCCAGTCGTGCGGCACGCCGGGCTGCTGAACGACCGAGTCTCCCGGGCCGAGGGTCACCTCGGTGCCGCCCACCACGAGCGTCACCTCCCCGGTCAGGACGGTGACATAGTCGAGCGTGTCCGTGGCGTGGGCGCCCTGGAACTCCGCATGCTGGGAGCCAGGGCCGCCATCGCCGGGACCCGGTGCGATTTCGACGACACGGAAGCAGGCGCCGCCCGGCGGCGGCTCGAGCGCCCACTCGCGCGTGGAGGCGTCGATGCCAGCCGCGAGGATCGGCCCGCGCTCCGACACCCACAGCTCGGTCGTGGTGTACCTCCCGGCGTGGATGACGACCGGCGGCTCGCCCTGCCGGATGACCACCGGGTTACCGTTCTCGTCAAAGCCGGTGACCACTCGGTTCATGGACGCGCTCCCTCGCTGGCCGGTGCTTATGCACCATCATGAGCGAGATGAGCGGCCTGCGTTCAATGCTGCCTGAAGTCACCCCTGAAGTCGCGCCGGATGTCGTGCCGCCCGGCCAGCCGCCGGGCGATCAGCAGCGCGACGGGAACGACCCACCAGACTCCCCACCCATGAAGGCCCGTGCTGGTGTCCAGCACCACGGCCAGGATCACCAGCGCGGCGACCGGGACGACGAGCGGCATCAGCACCAGGTATCCGGGCCGCCGTCGCGGTGCGACCGGGGCGGGAGGCACGGCAGGCCGCGGAGCAGGAAGATCGGCCGTCAGCTCGTCGAGCTGGCCGAGAGTGCGGGCCGCCAGGGCCTGCCCGGTCCGGTCTTCGAGTTCCTCTGTCGTGAGCCGGCCCGCCTGGAAATGCTCGCTCAGCGCAGCCACGACCGCGTCGCGGTCGGCATCTGACGCTCTGATCTGCGGGGGCCGGTACCTGTCCTGCACCGCGTTCATCACTACCTGCCGTTCTCCTGCCCGCCGTGGTGGCGCCAGGCAGTTGCACAGTCCGGCAGTCCGTCTGCCTGTTACCAATCTGCCGTGCTGCGGGCCTGATCGCGACCCCCGGATGTCATGAGCCTGGGATGACATCTGTCACGATGCGCCCGATGCCTGCCGGGATAGGCTCGGTCGGTGCTGGCCCGGTGATGGTCTTGGCGAAGGGAGTGCCTCATGAACGCCAAGCCAGCGGCCGACCTGCTGGTGCGGGCGGCGCGGGTGCGGACCATGGACCCCGCGGCGGGCCCGGTGACCACTCTGGCGATCCGCGGCGGCAAGATCGCGGCGGCCGCCGGCCCCAGCGAAGAGCGAGACCTGCTGGAAACCTGGAACGGGCCGGAAACCGTCATGCTCGACGACGCCGGGCTGGTCGTGCTGCCGGCGTTCGTCGACACGCACAACCACCTGATGCTGGCCGCCCGCAACATCCTCGGGGTGCCCGTCCCCGGGGCCAGCGATATCAGCCAGATTGTCGCGCTGGTCAGGGAGCGAGCCGCGCGCACTCCGCCCGGCCAGTGGATCATCACCGCTGCCGACTGGCATGAACTGCAGCTGGCCGAGCGCCGCCTGCCCACGTCGGTCGAGCTCGACCAGGCCACCATCGATCACCCGGTGCTGCTGCTGCGCGGCGGGCACAACGCGGTGCTCAACTCCGCCGGGCTGAGCGCGGCCGGCATCGGCCCCGACACCCCGGACATGCCGGGCGGCTTCATCGCCCGCGACGCGGCGGGCCATCCGTCCGGCTGGCTGCAGGATGCGGCGCTCGAACACGCCCGCCGGGTACTGCCGCCCCTCCCGGAGGAGGCCCTCGCCGCTGGCCTGGCCCAGGCGTCTGCGCGGTACGCGGCGCACGGTCTCGGCACGGTCCGCGATCCGGCGGTCGAACCGCAGGAGTGGCACACCTACCTGCGTGCCCAGGCCGCAGGGCAGCTGTCCGTCCGCAGCCACGCCATGATCTTCTCGACGCCCGCGGCCATCGAGGCCGCCGGATCGGTAGATGCCTACCTCGACGCGCTGGAAGACCAGGGCATCAGGCCGGGCGCCGGGGACACCCGGCTGCGCCTGTGGGGACTGAAGTTCGTCCTCGATGGCGGCGTGGAGGCGGCTGCGCTGGAGCAGCCCTATGCGGACCGGGCCGGCTACCACGGTGAGCTGATGTGGGACCGCGATGATCTCGCCGAAGCACTGGCGGCCTGCGCCCGGCGAGGCTGGCCGGTCGGCACCCACGCGATGGGCGACCGCGCGGTCTCGGTACTCCTGGATGCCATCCGCGACGCGCGCGAGCGGGCCGGTACGGTCCCCTCCGGGATGCTGGTGATCGAGCACGGTGGGCTGATCGCGGGGCGCATCACCGACGCTGTGGGGCTAGGTGTGCACGTCACCGTCCAGCAGGCCCTGCTCGCCGGGCTCGGCGCGGCGTTCGTCGGCGCGTGGGGCGCCGACCGGTCAGCGGCGCTGTTCCCCTGGCGCGAGCTCGTGGACGCTGGAGCCTGGATCAGCGCCGGAACCGACCATCCGATCGGCCCGCTCGACCCGCTGGCTGCCGTCCACGGCATGACCACCCGCGAGACGCCCGTTGGCCAGCTCGGGCCCGAGCACGCGATCAACCGCGCGGAAGCGCTCGGCCTCTATACCGTGGCCGGGGCGCGCTTCCTTGGCCAGCCTGGACCCCTCGTTCCCGGTGCTCCCGCCGACCTGGTCGCCTACCCCGAGGACCCATTCACCTGCGGAGCCGAGCGGCTACTTGATCTCGCGCCCACCGCCACCGTGGTAGGCGGCGAGCTTACCTACGACGGGCGCTGAGCGCGTCCCAGCAGCAGCCAGCCCGACAGCAAAACGCCCAGCGCGACGAGGATTGCGAATACGAGCACCGTGTTGGGCGCGCTCGCGCCTTCGTTGAGCGCCACCCCGGCTCCGATGACCGGCACCGAGAGTCCTACGAAGACCGCGATGACCAGATCCGAGGTCATCGCGACGCGGTTTTCGGGCTCGGTTGCTTCGAGCACGATCCCGGTCGTGCCCTTGTAGACCGCCCCCGCGCCGGCGCCGATCAGCGCACCCCCGATCAGGAACAGCGCGAGGCTTGGCGCTGAAAGGCGAACGGGCTCGGCAGCGTGGCGAACGCCATCACCACCAGAAAGGCGAACGCCACCGCCCAGAAGCCAGAGCCGAGCCCGCTTCTGCGAGCCGCGTGCACCGAGCGGGTGTCAACCTCGGGCATGGGACCCCCCTCTGCGCCGGCGCCAGAGTTCGACGCTACTGCGAATCTACTTGCTTTGGCAAGCAACTTCCTTACCAAGGGATCCGGGCGACGGCGGGACGGCGGGACGGCGAGGGGTTCTAGCGCCGGGTTTCCAGCTGAGCGGCGATCTCGGACAGGGCCCTTGCCGCGCTGGCGACGGTGCCGGAGTCGACGTGGTCGAACACCCTGCCCCTAACGCTGGCCAGGTGCGCGGGCCAGGCCTGCCTGAGCTTCTCGAGACCGGCCGGGGCGAGCGTGGCGACGTTGCCCCGCCCGTCCTGTGAGCTTGCGCGCTTGGTCACCAGGCCGCGGGCCTGGAGGTCATCGACAAGACGAGTCATGCGGCTGGCCGACAGCGCGGCGGCGTTGGCAAGGTCGGCCATCCGCAGCTCGCGACCAGGAGCCTCGGACAGGCACATCAGCGTCGTGTACTCGTTCGCCGTGATCCCCACGCTTCTTGCCAGGTCGCCGTCGAGGCGGCGGGGAAGGGTCAGCACGATGCGCATGAGCGCGCGCCAGAAGGCCTCTTCGGTCGCGTTCAGCGGATCAACCTTGGCCACGCAAGGACAGTACTTGCTTGGACAAGTATTCGCGCGGTGCTCGGCCCTGGCCAACACGAGGACGAGTCCCGGGGCTCTTGATATGCGGGTGATCTCGGTATTTCTAGATGCATAGCCGGGACGCTATCTCGGCCGGGCGCTGCGGCAGGTCACGCAGGTGCCGCATGGGAGTCAGCAGGAACGTGAGGCCGGACGCGGCGACCAGGGCAGTGAGTATCCATAGCGCGGCCCGGACCCCCAGCGCGGTGGCGAGGCCTCCGGCGAGCACCGCGCCGACGGGCATCATCGCGAACCCGACGGCCCAGGTCACAGAGATGACTCGGCCGAGTATGTCCGGCGAGACGTAGGTTTGCACAAAACTGTCGACGATCACGTTGGAGATGACGACGACGGAACCCGAGCAGATCATCGCTGCGCTGGCGAACGCGAGCCGCGGTCCCTTGTCCGCGAGCGGGAGCAGCAGCGCGAAGCACCCGCCGGCCGGGACGGCGAAGATCAGGGCTCGCGCTGTGCCGAACCGTCGTCCCAGCGGGCGGGCGACAAGTGCGCCGAGGACACCGCCAACGCCGAGGCTGGCCATGACGAGGCCGGCCACTGCCGAGGACAGCCCGACGGTACGAACCAGGAAGACGACGAGGAGGGCGTCGACACCGGTGATTGCCAGGTTGCCGAGCGACGAGAACGCCGTCATCGCGCGCAGGTAGGGATCCCGCCAGGCGAAGCGAAGACCGTCGAGCACGCCCCCGGCGGCCGGGCCACCCGACCGGCGATCTCGCGGTGGCCGCATGGCGGTCAGGCAGCAGAACGAGACGGCGAAGCTCACCGCGTCGGCCAGCAGCCCGGTCACGGGGCCGGCCGCCTGGGCGAGCAGCCCGCCGAACCCTGGCCCGGCGATCTGGGCGACCTCGCGGCTGCCCAGCAGCTTGGCGTTCCCCTCGGTAAGGTCCGCCTCGTCGACTACCCCTGGGAGCAGGACCTGGTAGGCACTGTTGAAGAACACTGCCGTCGCGCCGGCGATCAGCGTGACCGCGATGAGTTGCGCCACGGTCAGCACCCCGCACCAGGCGGCGACAGGGATGCTTGCGTACACCGCCACGGAGATCGCATCACAGGCCAGCATGACGGGCCGGGGTGGTAGCCGATCGACCCACGCTCCGGCGGGAATGCCGATGATGACCCACGGCAGCCAGACCATCGCGGTAAGCAGCGTGACGATGAACGTACTGGTGTGCAGGGTGTCGATGGCGACCAGCGGAATGACGACGATGGTGACGGAATTGCCGACCTCGCTGATGCTCTCCCCGGTCCAGAACAGGCGGAAGTTCCGCTGCCGCAACAGCCCGCCCCGGCGGCCGGTCATCGCCGGGGGCTGACGCCGGTGAAGAAGAACACACTGCCTCGCTGACATCCCCGCCCGGCCAACCCGAGCCTCGAATGAGACTAAAAATGAGACCAGACCGGGCGGCGAGCCGGCAACTCAATTGACACGGAGCAGCGTCTTGCCTGGTAAGGGCGGCGGAGGATAGGAGATTCGAACTCCTGAGGGGTTGCCCCCAACACGCTTTCCAAGCGTGCGCCCTAGGCCACTAGGCGAATCCTCCGCCGGCAAGCCTACCGACTCCTCGGGCCTGAGGCCTCCCGGGGGAGTTCTCGGCCTCTCCTGGTCGGCGGGCTGGCTAGACTGGCCACCAGACCCCTCGCACGGCGTTTATCCCGCCAACTCCCCCAGGGCTGGAAGGCAGCAAGGGTACGCGGGCTCTGACGGGTGTGCGGGGGGTCCTTCCGGTCCTCGTGAGGATGAGGCTATGGCAGGCGACGTCCCAGAAGCCGCGGCGGCGGAAACGGGCCGAAGCGGCGCTGCACCCACGGCGCTGTACCGGAGGTACCGCCCCGCCACCTTCGCCGAGCTCAAGGGGCAGGACCACGTCACCGAGCCGCTGCGCCAGGCGCTACGCAGCGGGCGGGTGCACCACGCCTACCTGTTCAGCGGCCCCCGCGGGTGCGGCAAGACGTCGAGCGCCCGGATCCTGGCGCGCTCGCTCAACTGTGAGCAGGGGCCGACCCCCGACCCGTGCGGGAAGTGCGCCTCCTGCGTCGCGCTGGCCCCGTCCGGGCCCGGCAGCATCGACGTGATCGAGATCGACGCGGCCTCGCACGGCGGCGTCGACGACGCGAGGGATCTGCGCGAGCGGGCCTTCTACGCGCCGGTCTCGGGCCGCTTCAAGATCTATATCGTCGACGAGGCGCACATGGTGACCCGCGAGGGCTTCAACGCGCTGCTGAAGCTCGTCGAGGAGCCACCGCCGCACCTGAAGTTCGTGTTCGCCACCACGGAGCCCGAGAAGGTCATCGCGACGATCAGGTCGCGCACCCATCACTACCCGTTCCGGCTGATGCCGCCGGCCGTGCTGCGCGGGCTGCTCGAGGAGATTCTCGCCAGCGAGGGCGTCAAGTACGAGCCCGCCGTGCTGCAGGTGGTGGTCCGGGCGGGCGCGGGCTCGGCGCGCGACGCGCTCTCGATCCTCGACCAGCTGCTGGCCGGCAGCGACGAGTCCGGGCTGACCTACGAGCGGGCCGTGAGCCTCCTCGGCTACACCGACGAGAGCCTGCTCGATGACGTCGCCGATGCGTTCGCGACCGGCGACGGTGCCGCGGTGTTCCGGGCCGTGAACCGGGTCATCGAGGGCGGCCACGACCCGCGGCGGTTCGCCACCGACCTGCTAGACCGGTTCCGTGACTTGATCGTGCTGGCCGCGGTGCCCGACGCCGGCCAGACGGGCCTGCTCGACGTGCCCGCCGACCGGCTCGACCGGATGCGCGAACAGGCGGCCAGTTTCGACCAGGCGCAGCTCGCCAGCGCCGCGGAGATCATCAACGCAGGGCTCGTCGAGATGCGCGGGGCAACCTCCCCGCGGCTGCAGCTCGAGCTGATCTGCGCTCAGGTGCTGCTGCCCGCGGCCGCCACGGGCGACGCGGGCCTGCTCGCCCGGCTGGAGCGCCTCGAGCGCAGGCTCGGCTCCGGGGAGGCGCCGCACCGGCCCGAGCAGCGCGAGTCGCCCCCAGTTAGGCCCGCTGCTGCCGCTGCGCAGGCGGAGCGGCCAGAACCGGCGGCGCCTGCATCCAGGCCCACGCGGCCCGAACCCGCGGCGCCGACTCCGAGGCCTGCGCGGCCGGAGCCGTCGGCCGGGGCCCCACCCCGCACGGCCGCGGCCGCCACGGCTGCGGACGCGGGTTCGATCCGCGAGCGCTGGCCGGAGATCCTCGACGCGGTCGGGCGCCGGAGCAAGGTCGCCTGGGTCCAGCTCAACAGCGCGACCGCGGAGAGCCTGCAGGACGGCGTCCTCACGCTGAGATTCGCCCAGGCGGGAGCGGCCGCGGGGTTCACCGCCAGGGGGTCCGACCAGGACCTTGTCCAGGTTCTGGGGCAGATGCTCGGCATCAGCCCCAGGATCAGGGCACTCGTCGCCGAACCGGACGCCTCGCGCGGGCGCCGGGACCCGTCATCCGAATCGGCCGGTCCCGACATCGAGGATTCCGCCCGTTACGCAACGCCGCCCCCCGCTCAAGCCACGGCCGCCGATGAGGCAGCCGCGCGGCCCACGCGCCCGGAGGCCCCGGCCCCGCCGCCGCATGAACGCCCGGCCCAGCCCGAGGAACCCGACCGCGACGACTCGGCCGCCAGCGCGCTCACCGGGGTGGACCTGATCCAGCGGACGCTGGGCGGTCAGGTCATCGAGGAAATCGGCGACGCCTGAGTCGTCGGCACGCGATGGTGCCCGGCGACGGCGGCAGGCCGTAGGCTCGGAACGTTAAGGCAAGGCAACCTCGATGAGCGATGGGACGACAGACGTGGACCCCAGCGGTCAATTGGATATGCAGCAGCTGCTCGCAGCGGCGCAGCAGATGCAAAGCCAGCTCTTCACCGCTCAGCAGGAGCTGGCCGACACCGAGGTGGAAGGAAGCGCGGGCGGCGGTCTTGTGGCGGTCGTCGTCAACGGTCAGGGCGAGCTGGTGGACGTCACCATCGCCGCGGCGGCGATCGACCCGGCCGAGCCGGAAGAGTCGGCGCAGACCATAGCGGACCTGGTGCTTGCGGCGGTCCGCGATGCCTACGATGCCGTCAGCGACCTGCAGCAGGAGGCGATGGGGCCGCTCGCCGGGATGGCCGGCAACCCGGGCGAGGCGGGGCTGCCCGGATTCCCCGGGCTGCCCGGGCTTGATGAGCCGCCGGGCGACAACGACGACGAGCAGTGAACCGGCAGTGAAGGGAGACGGGGAGTCCTGAGGTGTATGAAGGCGTCGTCCAGGACCTCATCGACGAGCTCGGCCAGCTGCCCGGCGTAGGGCCGAAGGGCGCGCAGCGCATAGCGTTTCACCTGGTATCCGCCGATCCGGCCGACGTGCGCCGGCTGGCGACCGCGCTGCTCGAGGTGCTGGAACGGGTCAAGTTCTGCCGGACCTGCGGCAACGTCGCAGAGGAGGACGAGTGCCGCATCTGCCGGGACCCGCGCCGTGACCTAACGGTGATCTGTGTCGTGGAAGAACCCAAGGACGTCGCGGCGATTGAGAAGATCCGTGAGTTCCGCGGTCGCTACCATGTCCTCGGCGGCGCGATCAGCCCGATCGACGGGATCGGGCCTGATGACCTGCGGATCTCCCAGCTGATGACCCGGTTGTCCGACGGAACGGTAACCGAGCTGATCCTGGCGACGGATCCCAATCTCGAGGGTGAGGCGACCGCCGCGTACCTGGCCCGACTGGTCAAGCCGATGGGGCTGCGGGTCACCAGGCCCGCCAGCGGCTTGCCGGTGGGCGGTGAACTGGAATACGCCGACGAGGTCACCCTCGGCAGGGCGTTCGAAGGACGGAGGCTGCTCGATGTCTAGTGCTGTGCCGTCCCGGGGGGGCGACCCCCCGGACCCCCCAGCGGGCGACGACTGGCGGCCGCTCGCCGACCGGATCGCGCAGCAGGCCCAGGAGTTCCTGGACGGCGTGACCGCGCTGGCCAACGGGGAGGGCAAAGACGAGACGGTACCGCTGCTGCTGCTCGAGGTTGCCCAGATCATGCTGGCCGGGGCGCAGCTGGGGGCGAGCCAGGACATCATCCTGCCGGGCAACTGGGAGCCGGACGTGGGCGCGGATCCGGACCTCGACGCGCTGCGGACCGGGCTCGCTGCCGGGCTGCAGGACTTCGATGATTACGCCGAGCTTTTCGATCCCTATCAGGACACACAGGCCACGCGGTTCCGGCTCTCCGACGACGTCGCGGCCGTGGCCGCCGACCTGATCCACGGGCTCAAGCACTACGAGGCCGGGCGTGCCGCCGAGGCCCTGTGGTGGTGGCAGTACTCATACGTGAACCACTGGGGAACCCACGGCGGCGCCGCGCTGCGGGCGCTGCACTCGGTGGTCGCGCACTCGAGGCTGGACGTCGCCGACGAGCCCGCGGCGGGCTGATACCGGAAAAACCACGTCGGCGGGCCACGCCGCGGTGGATACACTCAAGGTCGGCTGGCCGGGACAAGCTGGATCAGGCGATCGGGAGGAGCGGCCTGACCGTGGCCCTTGTAGTGCAGAAGTACGGCGGATCCTCGGTTGCCGACGCGGACGGGATCAAGCGCGTGGCTCAGCGCATCGTCGCGACGCGCAAGGCAGGAAACTCGGTGGTCGTGGTGGTCTCGGCCATGGGCGACACCACCGACGAGCTACGCGACCTGGCGAACCAGGTGAGCCCGCTGCCCCCGGGGCGTGAACTCGACATGCTGCTGACCGCGGGCGAGCGGATCTCGATGGCGCTGCTCGCGATGGCCATCGCCAACCTGGGCCTGGAGGGGCGCTCCTTCACCGGCTCGCAGGCGGGGGTGATCACCGACTCCGCGCACGGCAAGGCGAGGATCATCGACGTCACTCCGGGCCGGATCCGCGGCGCGCTCGATGTGGGCGCGATCCCGATCGTGGCCGGCTTCCAGGGCGTGTCCCAGGACACCAAGGACATCACGACGCTCGGCCGGGGCGCCTCGGACACGACTGCCGTGGCGCTGGCCGCCGCGCTCGGCGCCGACGTGTGCGAGATCTACACCGACGTGGATGGCATCTTCACGGCCGACCCGAGGCTCGTGGCCGATGCCCGCCGCATCCCCCGGATCAGCTACGAGGAGATGCTGGAGATGGCGGCGTGCGGGGCAAAGATCCTGATGCTGCGCTGCGTGGAGTATGCGCGGCGGTACGCGATCCCGATTCACGTGCGCTCGTCGTTCAGCAACAGGGACGGGACATGGGTCACGGGCAGCGGCCGGGACACCGGCAGTGACGTGGAAGGCGAGACGATGGAGCAGGCGATCATCTCCGGAGTGGCGCAGGACCGGGGCGAGGCAAAGATCACCGTTGTCGGCGTGCCGGACAAGGTCGGCGAGGCGGCCAGGATCTTCCGGGTCATCGCCGCGGCAGAGATCAATATCGACATGATCGTCCAGAACGTCTCCGCCGCCGCGACCGGCCGCACCGACATCTCGTTCACGCTGCCGCGCGAAGACGGCCACACAGCGATGGCCTCGCTCGGCCAGCTGCAGGGCGAGGTGGGCTTCGAATCGCTGCTGTACGACGACAGGATCGGCAAGGTCTCGCTGATCGGCGCGGGAATGCGCTCGCATCCGGGGGTGAGCGCCACGTTCTTCGGCGCGCTGGCGGAGGCGGGCGTGAACATCGAGATGATCTCGACGTCAGAGATCAGGATCTCGGTGGTCGTCGACGAGAACGACATCCCTGCTGCGGTCGCCGCCGCGCACCGGGCCTTCGACCTGGGATCTGACGAGCAGGAAGCGGTTGTCTACGGCGGAACGGGCAGGTGAGGGCGGTGCGCCCGGTGCCGGGCCAGCAGGGGGGGCGCAGGCCGACACTGGCGATCGTCGGCGCCACCGGCGCCGTCGGGACCGTGATGCTCGACGTGATCTCGACCAGGGACGACATCTGGGGAGAGATCAGGCTGGTGGCCTCGGCCCGCTCGGCGGGCAAGCGGCTGCGGGTCCGCGGCCAGGAGGTCGAGGTCGCCGCGCTCACCCCAGAGGTCTTCGACGGGGTTGATCTCGCCATGTTCGACGTGCCCGACGAGGTGTCGGCGCAATGGGCGCCGGTGGCCGCGGACCGCGGGGTCGTCGTCATCGACAAGTCCGGGGCGTTCCGGATGGACGACGAGGTTCCCCTGGTGGTGCCGGAGGTCAACCCCGGTCAGGTCGCGATCAGGCCCAAGGGCATCATCGCGGTACCGAACTGCACGACGCTCTCGCTGATCGTTGGCGCTGCCGCGCTGCACCGGGCCTTCGGGCTCCGCGAGCTGGTGCTGTCGTCCTACCAGGCCGCGTCCGGGGCCGGGCAGGCCGGCGTCGACACGCTCTACGCGCAGCTCGAGAAGGTGGCCGGCAACCGGGCGCTTGGCCACCGGGCCGGCGACCTGCGCGGGGTCGTCGGCGACTTCGGGCCGTTCCCGGCCCCGCTGGTGCTCAACGTGGTGCCCTGGGCAGGCTCGCTGAGGGACGAGGGCTGGTCCTCGGAGGAGCTCAAGCTCCGCAACGAAACCCGCAAGATCCTCGGGATGCCCAGGCTCAAGGTGTCTGCGACCTGCGTCCGGGTGCCGGTCGTCACGGGCCACTCGGTGGCCGTGCATGCCGTTTTCCGGCAGGAGGTCACCCGGCAGGAGGCGCAGCAGGTGCTGAGCGATGCGCCCGGGGTGGTGCTCGCCGACGAACCGGAGGCCGGCGAATTCCCCACCCCGGCCGACGTGGTCGGAACGGACCCGACCTGGGTCGGCCGGGTGCGGCAGAGCATGGATGACCCCAAGGCAATCGAGTTCTTTGTCTGCGGCGACAACTTGCGCAAGGGCGCGGCCCTGAACGCCGCGCAGATCGCGGAGCTGCTCGTCCCGGAGTTCTGAGAGGGCCCCTCGCCGCCATCTGGAAGCGGACCGTTACTTAGGCTGACCCGCCGCGGCCAGGACCTGGGTGGCGGGTACGGTGCCAGGCGTGCTGTCGGGCGCTGGGGGGAAGTGCACCTCGACCTCGAGGCCGCCGCCGGGCAGCGGGCGGGCCCGCAGGTCCGCGTCGTGCGCGGCGGCGATCGCGGTGACGATCGACAGCCCGAGGCCGAGCCCGTCCCGGCTGAGCCGGGTCGCCTCGAGCCGGCCGAACGGCTGGAACAGCCTCTCCACCTGGTCCGGAGCTATCACCGGGCCGGTGTTGGACACCGAAAGCACGCTGCGGCCCGACCTGATCCCGGTCGCCACCTCCACCCAGCCGCCGGCGACGTTGTGCCGCACGGCGTTGTCCACCAGGTTGGCCGCCAGGCGCTCGGCGAGCCGCTGATCGCCCTGGGATGGGGCGGAGCCGAGCGATGCGTTCACCCGCACCCCGCGCTCGGCGGCGTCGGGCTCGGTGGCCGACACCGCCGCGCCGGTCACCGCCGCCAGGTCGAGCGGCTCGCGCCGGTCGAGGCCGCGCTGGCTGCGCGCCAGCGTCAGCAGCGCCTCGATCAGCCGTTCCTGCTCCTCGCCCGTTGCCAGCACCCGCTGCATGGTCTGCTGCATCGAGGCGACGGTGACGTCCGGGTCCCGCAGCGCGACCTCGACCAGGGTCCGCTGCCGCGCGAGCGGGGTGCGCAGCTCGTGCGAGGCGTTCGCGACGAACTGCCGCTGGGCCGTGAAGGACCGCTCGAGCCGGGCGAGCAGCCCGTTGAACGTCTTCCCGAGCTCGGTGAGCTCGTCATCGGGGCCGTCGAGCGCGAGCCGCTGGTACAGGTTGCTCGCTGAGATGCGCCGTGCCGCGGTGGTGATCGTCCGCAGCGGCCGGAGCACCCGCCCGGCCACCACCCAGCCGAGCCCCGTGGAGGCCGCCGCCATGATCGCCAGCGCGATCCCGGAGTCGATGATCAGCTGGCGCAGCTCGTCGCTGCGCGCCGCACCCAGCAGAGCCGCGCATCCGTTCGCCGCCGGAATCGAGCTGCCGGCCGCCTGGCCGAGTCCCTCGCTGCTATGGACCTGGCTGGAGCTGTAGCAGACCGCGCTGTACTGGGTGCCGCTAACGGTCGTCTGCCCGTTGCCAACCAGGTTCTTGGTTGTCAACGCCGTGGGAAGGTGCTGTTCCACCAGGAAGTAGGTGACCGCGAGCAGGGCGACTCCGCACACCAGGAACAGCCCGCCGTAGAGCAGGGTGAGCTTCAGCCGTACGGTGCGCCGGGGCAGGCGCAGCAGCCGGGTCGTCGGGGCTGGCTTGGCTGGTTCTGGCATCGGCACCCTCAGATCCGGTATCCGGCCTGGGCCACGGTCTCGATGACCGGCGGGTCGCCGAGCTTGCGCCGGAGCCTGCTCATGGTCACCTTGACCGCGGAGGTGAACGGGTCGGCCATCTCGTCCCATACCCGCTCCAGGATCTCCTCGGCCGACACTACCCGGCCCTGGGCGGATAGCAGCAGCTCAAGAACGCCGAACTCCTTCGGGCCGAGATCAAGCTGGCGGCCTCCACGGCGCGCCTGCCGCCGTGACGGGTCCAGCTCGAGGTCGCCGCTGGCCAGCACCGGAGGCAGCACCGGCTGAGCGCGGCGCAGCAGCGCCCGGATCCTGGCCACGAGCTCGGCAAAGGCGAACGGCTTCGGCAGGTAGTCGTCGGCGCCGATGCCGAGGCCGTCGACCCGGTCCTCGATCGTCCCGGCGGCGGTCAGCATCAGCACCCGGCTGCGGCAGCCCGCCTTGACCAGCCCCGCGCACACGTCGTCTCCGTGCAGGCCGGGCAAGTCACGGTCGAGCACGATGACGTCGTAGCCGGTCACCAGCGCCTGCTCGAGCCCGGTCTGGCCGTCGAGGGCGACGTCGACCGCGAGCTGCTCCCGGCGCAGCCCGACGCCCAGCGCCTCGGCAAGCTCGCGGTCGTCCTCGATCACGAGCACCCGCATCGGTGATTCCTCCCTACCCGTCCATGATGCCTCGCCTGCGGTTACGGCACGCTGCCGCCGGATGGTGCCTGCGCCGGATCCTGGATTGCGGCAACCGTGGGCTGGCCGCCGTTACTCTCGGTGATCTGGGCCGAGACCTGGTCGCCGACTTTAATGCCGCCGATGCTGGTCACCTTGCCGGTTATCCGGGTGGAGCTCGTGATCGCGGCCGTCACCGTGTGATTCGGCCCGCCGATCGTGATCGACGTGCTGCTGACCGCCGTCACCGGGCCAGCCACGAACATCTCCCCGACCGCGCCGCTGCCGCCGGGAATGGTGCCGCCGCCGCTGCTGCCGCCCGGGGCCACGGCCGAGGGCTGGGTGCCCGGCGCCGCCGACGGTGACGGTGAGTGATCAAGTCCCTTGGTGATGGCCAGCGCGACGCCAGCCCCGGCGCCGAGCGCCACCACGGCGACGATCGCGAGCGCGAGCGGGCGCAGGCCCGATCGGCCCGGCCCGCCGTCCCGGCCGTAGGCCGCGGGAGGCGCTGCCCGGCGCGACGGCGGGTCGTCCCCGCCGTCGGGCCAGTCGTCGGGCCAGTCGGGGTCTCGCTCGTCCTCAGCGTCGCCGTCGGGCCAGCCGGGATCTGGCGCGTTGGCCTGGTCGTCGGGCCAGTCCGGGTCCGGTCCGTCCGCCTGGTCGTCGGGCCAGCCATCACCGGCCGGCGACGTGGCGTCGTGCAGTTCCGCAGGACCTGAAATCTCCGGCGACATCGGGTGCTCGCCTCCTCGTGGTGATCGTTAACCCAAGCCGGGCTCCCGCCGGGACCAGGGTTTCTCAGCTCCGGTTGCGGCGGGGTTACACCGCAGCGGGCGCGGATCTGGGGCCCATGCCGTGTAACCGCCGCGCAACCGCGGCCTCCGTAGAACTGACCCTGCACCGGCCGACCGACGCAGGTCGGCCCGGTGCGCCAGCCCGCGGGTTCCGGCCGGGGGGATCGGGCGTCGCAAATCCTTCATCGCTGTTAGGAGAGCAGATGTTCTTCGCTACATACCTGCGGCGCGAGCTGCGCCGCCGAATGCGCCAGGCGATCTTCGTCGCCTTGGGCCTGGCCGTAGGGATCGGCCTGGTCGTCACCGTGATCTCCGCCTCGGCCGGGGTGAAGAAGGCCGAGTCCAGCGTGCTGGCCTCGCTGTACGGGGTGGGCACCGACGTCACCGTGAGCGGCCCGGCGCCGAGTTTCAAAGCGCCCCCGACGACCAAGGGGTCAACGGGCGGTGGCACCCAGATTCAGATCACTCCAAGCGGCGCCGAGGTCTGCGTCAACGGCAAGTGCGAGAACGCCGCCGGCAAGACCATCCAGAACCTGGCGCCGGAGTACTCGCCGATGAAGTCCGCGGACGTGGCGGACGTGGCCAGGCTGCACGACGTGGCGGCGGCCGCTGGTGGGCTCCTGATCACCGACAACACGGTCACGATCCCGAAGGACTTCGGTTCCTCCGGCGGCTCGGCCCCGCCGACACCGAATTCGCTCAGCGTGGACGGCGTGGACACATCGCACCTGACGCTGGGCCCGCTCAGTTCCGGGACTGTCACTTCTGGCCACTCGTTCACCGCCGCCGACGCGGACTCAGACGTCGCCGTCGTGGACTCCGGCTACGCGACCAGCAACAACCTCAAGGTTGGCTCGGTCATCACGATCGACAACGCCAAGTTCACGGTCATCGGCATCGTCCGGCAGTCGCAGGCCAGCAGCCCCAACGACATCTTCATCCCGCTGGCGCGCGCCGAGGCGCTCAAGGCCGGCGGCTCAACCGAGACCGGCGAGGTGAACATGATCTACGTGACCGCGGCCAGCGCCGCCGACATCGCCACAGTGCAGCACGAGATCGCCAAGCTCCTGCCGCACGCCACCGTGACCACCGCGGCCAGCCTGGCCAGCGAGGTGACCGGGTCAGTGGCCAACGCAGCCAAGCTGGCCAACGACCTCGGCAAGTGGCTGGCGATCCTGGTGCTCATCGCCGCGTTCGCCGTGGCCAGCCTGCTGACGATGTCCGCCGTCGCCCGCCGGGGCGCCGAGTTCGGCACGCTCAAGGCGATCGGCTGGCGGACCCGCCGCATCGTCACCCAGGTGCTCGGCGAGTCCGTGGTCATGGGCGTCATCGGCGCCGCGGTCGGGGTCGGCCTCGGCTTCGCGGGCGCGGCGATCATCGCCAAGATCGCGCCAAAGCTGACCGCCACGGTGCCGTCGTCCAACGGGACCGGCGTCAACTCCTTCCAGTCGACGTCCGGCGGCGGCGCCGTCCGCTCCATAGGCCCCGGCGGGTCGTCGCACGTCCTGGCCGTCCCGCTGCACCCGTCCATCACCGGCGGCGTGATCGCGCTGGCCGTGCTCCTGGCCCTGGCCGGGGGGCTGCTGGCCGGGTCGTTCGGAAGCTGGCGGATCGCCCGGCTGCGGCCCGTGGACGCCCTCTCTCAGGTTGCCTGACCCAGACCGGCAAGACGTTTCACGAACAGGAGAAGATCCGTGTACAAGCTGACCGGCGTGACCAAGCTCTACCAGAAGGGCCGCCGCACCGTCCCGGCAGTCCGCGACCTGGACCTGGTGATCGAAGACGGCGAGTGGCTGGCCGTGCAGGGCCGCACCGGCCACGGCAAATCCACCCTGCTCAACCTGCTCGGCGGCCTCGACCGCGCGACCCAGGGCACCGTCGAACTGGACGGCACCGACCTCGGCGCGCTCCGCGAAACCCAGCTCACCAGGGTCCGCGCCGAGAAGATCGGGTTCATCTTCCAGACCTTCAACCTGATCCCTACCCTGTCCGCCGCCGAGAACGTCGAAGCCGCCCTTATCCCGTTGAGGGTCGGCCACGCAGACCGGCAGGCCCGGGTCGCCGCCGCGCTGGACTCGGTCGGCCTGGCCGACCGGGCCGCACACCTGCCCTCGGAGCTGTCCGGCGGCCAGCAGCAGCGCACCGCGATCGCCCGCGCGCTGGTCAAGGAACCCAAGGTGCTGCTCGCCGACGAGCCGACTGGCAACCTCGACGAGGACACCCGTGACGAGATCATCGGCCTGCTGGAGCAGCTATGGCGCGAACGAGGGCTCACCCTGGTCCTGGTCACGCACGACACCAGCCTGGCCCGCCAGGCACAGCGCGTCGGGGTCATGAGCAAGGGGCGCCTGACCATCAAGCAGGACAACAGGCCTGGCCCGCAGCCGGAGACGCACCCGGTCACCGCCGGGCACGACCCGGTGATCTGAACGCCGGGACTCGCCGGTCAGCGGTCCGGGCGCGGCTGCGCCTGCTGAAGGCGCTCACGCCAGACTTGATAAGGGGAGGCTTATCAGTCTAGGCTTACTAATATGCCGCCTGGACCGGATGTGCACCAGGTCGCCGGGGCGCTGCGGGTCAGCATCGGCCTGCTGCTGCGGCGGCTGCGCCAGACGCGGACCGATGGCGAGCTCACGCTGCCCGAGAGCTCCGCTCTGACCCGCCTTGACCGCGCCGGTCCCGCGACCTCGAGCGCGCTCGCGAAGCTGGAGCAGATCAGCCCGCAGTCGATGGGGGCGACGCTCGGCGCGCTCGAGGCGAAGGGCCTGATCGAGCGGCGCCCCGACCCTGGCGACGGCAGGCGGGCCGTGCTGTCGGTCACCGACGCCGGGTTGCGGCTGCTCCGCGACAAGCGGAACGCGCGCACCGAGCGGCTCGCGAAGGCCCTCTCGGCCGGGTTCACGCCTGCGGAGATCCAGTTGCTGGCAGCGGCGTCGCCGCTGCTCGAGCGGCTGGCCGAGAGCATCTGATGGCGGGCGCGGATAACCGGGAGGACCGCTATAAGTGGGTGGCGCTGGCGAACACGACCGCCGGCATGTTCATGGCCACCCTCGACGGATCGATCGTCATCATCGCGCTGCCAGCGATCTTCCGGGGCATCCACCTGGATCCGCTGGCGCCCGGCAACATCAGCTACCTGCTGTGGATGATCATGGGGTACCGGCTGGTCCAGGCCGTCCTCGTGGTCACCCTCGGCCGCCTCGGCGACATCTACGGCCGCGTCAAGATCTACAACGCGGGGTTCGTGGTCTTCACGGTGGCCTCGGTCCTGCTGTCGTTCGACCCGTACATCGGCGGGCGCGGCGCGCTGTGGCTGATCGGCTGGCGGGTGCTCCAGGCCGTCGGCGGGTCCATGCTCATGGCCAACTCGGCCGCGATCCTGACCGACGCCTTTCCCGCCGAGCGGCGGGGCTTCGCACTGGGGACCAATCAGATCGCTGGCCTGGCCGGCCAGTTCATCGGCCTGGTCGCCGGCGGCCTGCTGGCCGCGTGGGACTGGCGCGCGGTCTTCTGGATCAACGTGCCCGTCGGGATCTACGGGACCCTGTGGGCCTACTGGAAGTTGAAAGACAGTGGTGAGCGGCACCGGGCCCGCATCGACTGGTGGGGGAACGTCACCTTTGCCCTCGGCCTCGGCGGGGTCCTGATCGGCATCACCGACGGCATCCAGCCCTACGGGCACGACAGCATGGGCTGGGCCAACCCGGTGGTCATCGGCCTGCTCGTCGGCGGCGTTGCGCTGCTGGTGGCGTTCGCCGTCATCGAGACCAGGATCGCCGACCCGATGTTCCAGCTCGCCTTGTTCAAGATCCGGGCGTTCACGGCGGGGAGCATCGCCGGCCTGCTGACCGCCATTGCGCGGGGCGGGCTGCAGTTCATGCTCATCATCTGGCTGCAGGGGATCTGGCTGCCGCTGCACGGCTACGCCTACACGGAAACACCGTTGTGGGCCGGCATCTACCTGCTGCCGCTGACCAGCGGTTTCCTCATCGCAGGCCCGACCTCGGGGATCCTTTCCGACCGCTTCGGCTCCCGCGGCATCGCCAGCGCCGGCATGGCCGTGTTCGGCGGCAGCTTCATCGGCCTGATGCTGCTGCCCGTCGACTTCCCTTACTGGGCTTTCGCCCTGCTCATCGCCGCGAACGGGATTGGCAGCGGGATGTTCGCCTCGCCCAATTCCTCGTCGATCATGGGCAGCGTTCCGGCGCGGCACCGCGGCGCGGCATCCGGGATGCGGTCGACCTTTCAGAACTCCGGCACCGCGCTGTCGATCGGCGTGTTCTTCTCGCTCATGATCGCCGGGCTGGCAAGCACCCTGCCGACGACGCTGACCAGCGGCCTGCAGCGTCAGGGCGTGCCGCACGCCGTCGCTCATCAGATCGGCACGCTGCCGCCGGTCTCCTCACTGTTCGCATCCGTCCTGGGGGTGAACCCGATCGGGCACCTGCTGGCGTCCATGGGTGCGCTGTCCTCGCTGCCGGCGGCGAGCCAGCGGGTCCTCACCGGCAGGGCGTTCTTCCCCGACCTGATCTCCGGGCCGTTCCACCACGGCCTCGTCGTGGTGTTCGCTGTGGCGGCCGGGCTGGCCGCGCTCGCCGGACTCGCGTCGCTCATGCGCGGCGGCCGTTACGCCGATCCCGGCGCCCCCGCGGAACCCCGGAAAACGGCTCCCGAGCCACACCACACCCCGCCACCAGCGAACCGTTCCGGCCCAACGAAATGAGCTGAAATGGGCCCGCAGAGCATGGCCCAGTCGAACCATTTATCGGCCGTTCGCCGGACAGATACCTGAGCACCCGCTAGCGTCGCAGAGGTCAGGCGCTCTGCGGCTCGTTCCGCCCCTGCCCCCGGCTGACACCATCGCCGTTTTTCGGTGAGCGCTCCCTGTTACAGGGAAGGTGCCGGTGTCCGGCCACCATCGCAAGCTGCTGTCCCTTTTCGTTGCGGCCTTCGCGGTCGCCCTCACGTTCACCGCCGGCCCGGCACTCGCCGCGCCGGCTCATTCAGTTCAGAGCACCGCCGCGGCGCGGAAGGTGCTCCCACCGCGGCTCCGCGCGTTCTACTGGGCCAGGACCCAGTACGGCAAGGCCTACGAATATGGCGGCACCGGGCCGCGCGGCTACGACTGTTCCGGCCTGGTCATGGAGGCTTACAGGCACGCCGGGATCAAGCTGCCGCGTACCACCTCGGGGATGCTGGGAAGCCGGCTCCTGGTGCGGGTCAGCCGCCCGCAAAAGGGCGATCTGGCGTTCTACGGCCCTGGGCACGTGGAGCTGTACGCGCACGGCAGCTGGACCTTCGGCGCGCACGCCCCCGGGCAGATCGTCGGCTGGATCCAGTGGGGTCCGTGGTGGTACCCGACCGCCTTTTACCGGGTTCGGTGAGCCCGGGGCCGGGCACCGGGTGACCGCCGTTCGCTAGCCCTGGCGTTCCTCGGACGGCGCACCGGCGACGAGGTCGCGGAGCCGGTTCCAGCGTTCCTGGTAGCGCTCCCCGTAACGGTGTGCGGCGCGCGCGGCGCGCTGCGGTCGGCTGGTGTAGCGGCGTGCCGCCCACCAGGAGCCCGGTTTGGCCAGCCTGACGGCGCCAACGAGGGCCACGAGGCCGATGAACACGCCGGCGACGCCGGTCGTGACCTTGCCCTTGAGCAGGCATATCACGCTCAGCGTGAGGTCGACGGCGAGCAAGGCGACCGACGACCACCATGCCGCGGTGCCGACGTGCCCGGACAGGAAGCTTGTCCCGCCGATGAGCGCCCCGGTCACTACCAGCACGCAGAAGATCGCGTCGACCGACTTTCGCCCCTCGCTGGTCCAGTAGACGTCCTCCAGGTGGAACCAGAGCGCGAACTCATCGACGGTCAGGCCGACGCCCACGCCGAACACGGCTGCGGCGACGTCGAGCGCCACTCCGTGCGGGGTTGCGGACACCAGCACGATGCCCGTGCCGATGATGATCAGGATGCCGAAGACCTGATGGTGAACGTGGGTGCCCCCGAACCGCACGTTGCCCAGCCCGACACCGCCGCCGCTGCCGGAGCGGATCAGCCTGGTCACGGTCCTCGTGATCAGGAACGTCGCCAGTATCGCGAGGAACATCCACATCATCGGCCGCAGCGTGGTCTCGCCAGAGCCGATCGTGATCGTGAACCCCGAACCGAGAGGGTGCACGGTGGAGTCAGCCCCGACTCGCACAACGCCCTCCCCCGTGTACCGTGTGCTGCCGCGAGTCTACGCGGCGTGTTCCATCAGCCGCTGACCTCCGTGCGCAGCAACGACAGCTTCTCGACCACGGGTGCGTCGGAGAAGGTGAACAGGTCCAGGTCGGAATCGGCGTGCAGGGCCAGCTCACACCACGAGGGAACGGCGAAAACGTCGCCGCGGGTCAGCCGCAGTGAATCACCGTCGAGCGCGACCATGCCGCTGCCGTCGAAGACCTGCCAGACCGAGGACGCCGTCGTCCGGGTGGGCGTGGTGCCGGTGCCGGCCCGGAGGCGGTGCATCTCGGTCCGCATCGTGGTGAGCGCGTCACCTCCGGTCGTGGGGTTGGTGAACCGCACGGCGGCGTGGCCGGGCGCCACGACGCCGGGATGGCCTTCGTTGTCGAGCTCGAGCTGCGCGGCCAGCGCGGCGTCGGTATGCGCCCACCGGTAGGCCATCAGCGGGGACGCCGGGCGCGGCCTGCCCGCGGCCGAGACCGGGACCAGGCCCGGGCCGCCCCACAGCCGCTCGCCGCGGCTGCGGTCCGGGGTCGAGGTGTCCTGCAGCTCGTCCGGGCCGAACTCGAAGAACCCCTGGTCAATGGTGGCGACGAGCGGGATGTCGAGGCCGTCCAGCCACGCCATCGGGGTGTCGGCGACGTTCTGGTGCCCGTGAAAATGCCACCCCGGCGTGAGCAGCAGGTCGCCGGGGCGCATGGCCACCGGGTCGCCGTCGACCACCGTCCACACACCCTCGCCCTCGAGGACGAACCGGAACGCGGACTGGGTGTGCCGGTGCTCGGGCGCGCTCTCCCGGGGAGCGAGGTACTGGATGGCGGCCCACAGCGTGGGCGTGGCGTAGGGGTCGCCGGGCAGGCCCGGGTTGCCGAGCCCGATCGCGCGGCGTTCACCGCCCCTCCCGACCGGCACCAGGTCGGCGCTGCGCGCGGCGAGCGGGTACAGCTCGGCCCACCGCCACAGATGCGGTACGGCGCGCGGCTGCGGACGCGGGGGCATCAGGCCCTCGCGGGTGCGCCACAGCGGCGTCATGCCGGCCGCCTCGAAGTCGCGGTAGAGGTCGGCGAGCTTGGCCTGATGCTCGGGACGGTCGAAGTCGGTCGCGGCCGGTTCGTTCTTCAGGCTGGTCACCTCGGATGCCTCCTTCGGATCGAGGTCGGGCAGCAGGCTGAGCGCCTCAGCTCATCGTGAGGCCGCCGCTGACGCTGACGGTCTGGCCGGTGACGAAGGATGCCTCGTCCGAGGCGAGGAACGCGACGACGTTCGCTACATCTGCCGGCTCTCCGAGCCTGCGGAACGGGATCGCCTTGGTGAGCGCCTCCCGGAGCTTCGGCCCGGCGAACGACGCGAACAGCGCGGTGTCGGTGGGGCCGGGGCAGACGCAATTGACCCTGACCTGGTGGCGCGCCATCTCCCGGGCGAGCGACTTGGTAAACGCGATGACCCCGCCCTTGGCCGCCGAATAGACGGCCTCGCCGGACGATCCCACCCGGCCGGCGTCCGAGCCCAGGTTCACCACCGCCCCGCTGCCCTGCGCGGCCATGATCGGCAGGACTGCCTTGCAGGTGTGCAGCACGCCGTACAGGTTGACGGCGATCGCCCGGTCCCAGTCGCCCGGTTCGGAGTCGACGAACGGGCTGGCCTTGTCCCAGCCAGCGTTGTTGACCAGGACGTCGATGCGCCCGAACAGCTGTACGACCTGGTCGGCCATGGCCTGCACGCCCTGGCGGTCGGTGACGTCAACGCCCATCGCGACGGCTCCCGGCAGCCCGTCTGCGGTCTGGCTGGCGTTCTGCCCGACCAGGTCGGTGACGGCAACGGTCGCCCCCTCGGCGGCAAGCTTCTCGGCAATCGCCTTGCCGATACCCTGGCCGCCGCCGGTCACAATCGCGATCTTGTCGCTGAGCCCTCCCATGTGGCTCTAGCCGGAGTGATCGATATCTGCGGGTGGCAGGTTCTCCACCTGCTGCTTGGTGATGTTGAGCCGGATTCCATCCTCGACTCCGGTCACGGCGCTGATCGGGATGGCGACTTCCTTGCGCCCCCAAAGGTGCCCTTCCTGGAGCAGCACATGGGTTACCTGGTCATCGCCGGGGTCGGCGAGGAAACCCCGCACCCGCCCGATTTCACCGTCGACGGCGTGGACACGATCACCGGGCCTCACCTGTATCTCACCTTGCGGAACGACGTCTTGGATGACCACTCTCCGGTGTACCGGCTGGGGGCCGACGTCGATGAGATCGGCAGGGCCGGCGGGCGCGTATGCCTCGCCGTCTTCGTGTACCAGGGCGTCGCCGAGGAGGCCACCGCTGTCGGTGCCTTCCACCACGTCGCTTTCCTCGGCGCGGTCCAGCTTGTCGAATTCCGCGCGCGTACAGCGCAGCCTGATTTCGCCACCCGCAGTCTCGACCAGGTCTACGGGAACAAGCCTCCCCGCCTCCCGCCGGTGCCCCGGCTGGATGACAAGGTGGGTGACCGTATCAGAGGCTGGGTTGATGACCACACGCCGTACTTCGCCGCACACACCATCCGAGCAGCTCGCCGTGGCCCCGATCGCGAACTGTGTCTCCTTTGCCACTGCCGCCCGCCCTTTCCGGTGATGGTCGGATACCGGATACCTACTCTCCTCCGTCATCCTCGCAGGAGCCAGTCCGGCAGAGCGGGACGGGTCGCGGCCTCTTCGTGCCGAAGGCAACGTGCGATGCTGCGTTGAGCCCCGTCGCGGTCCGGCTTCAACTGGCACCTGTCTGGGAACCCTGCCGTTGTCCGCCAATGCCGCCAGGGAGGAGCAGCCATGACAGAACCTCAGCCCCCCAACGACTTCGCCAGCTTCCCCGCACCCGCCGAGGGCATTCTGGTGGCGATGTTCATCACCGTCCGCGAGGTTGCGCGATCGCGGGACTTCTACTCCCGCGTCCTGGGCGGCACCGTCATCCTGGAGGAGAATCCCTGCACCGTCAGGCTGTCCAACTCGTGGATCATCATGAATCCCGGCGGGCCGCCCACGCCCGACAAGCCGGGCATCTCGGTGGTCGACTACCAGCCCGCCAACACAACCTCAATCTTCCTGAACTTGAGGGTCGCTGACATCCACGCCTGCTACGAGGAGTGGAAGTCGAAGGGGGCAGAGTTCGTGACGCCGCCGATCGACCGCGGAGCAGAGATCCGCTGCTACATGCGGGACCCTGACGGATACCTCATAGAGGTCGGCCAGTCCACCGGCCTGCTGCATGGCCATCTCGCCGCAAAGCGCCCAGAGGACCTGCCTGGCTGAGCTCACCGCGCTGCCTGGCCTCGGACGGCGACATTCCGTACCGTGCCCGGAAGGTCCGGGTGAAGTGCGGCATGTCATGAATCCCCCAGCGCCCAGCGATCCGGCTGATAGCTTCCCCGGCCGAGGCGGGAGACCGCAGGTCGCCCAGGATTCCGTCGAACCGGTAGGAGCGGATGAATTCGGTCACGGTCTGGCCTGATTCGTCGAACACCCGGTGCAGGGTCCGCTCCGACATGTGGTGCGCCGCGGCAACTGTGCCGTGGCTGAGGTCGGCGTCGGCGATGTGCGCCCGGATGTAGGCCTCGATCTGCAGCCGGACGGCGTCGGGGCGCTGCGGCAATTCCCGCTCGGCCAGCGCCGCCTTGAGCAGGTCGAGGCATGCCTGGCCCATCAGGGCATCCGAAACCCCTGCGCTGATACCACTCTCGGCGCGGGAGACAGCCGAGGCCACCAGCGGGCTCAGCACCGAGCCTGGCCCGTCGGCGACCCGGGTCGGCTGGCAGAGCACGGCATCGATGAAGTGCTCCGATGCCATCAGCGCGGTGCGCGGGAACGCGATGACCGAGCAGCGCCATTCGCCTTGCAGCCGGATCGAGTAAGGCCGGTCGATGTCGTAGATGGCCATGCGGCCCGGCGTAAGCATCACCTCCCGGTCGCCCTGCTGGATGGTCGCCGAGCCGGCCCGCTGGATGCACACCTTGAGCAGATCCGAGGGCAGCCGCCGGGCCCAGGCGGGCGAGCGGCGCAGGACCTGAGGGCCACCTGCCACGTGGAATGCCCCCACCTTGCTGAGCTGAGCCGCGCTGAGCCAGCCCTCAGCACCCACCGTGTCCCGCGGCAGGTCCGGGATGAGCCCGTTGAAATTGGAGGCGAGCGCGTCACGCCATTCGTCGTCGTGAAGCAGCTCATGTCCATCGGCCATGGGCGAGCCTCCGTTCAGCGCCGCCCGCGATGTGGATTTGGCAGTAGGCGACAAGCCCTCTGACAGTCCTAGACAACACCGCGGCATCGTGGTCTGACAAGGATGGAGCGACGCTCGCCTGGGCCGGTGCGCCGATTTAGCTGAGCGGCGGGTCTGATCTGGGAGGAACACGTCATGACGATGCTCGAGGCCGTGGACTGGTCCGGCAAGATCTTCACGGGCAGCTGGACCCCCGCGCAGGGCAGCGGGACGCTGACCAGCATCGAGCCGGCCACCGGGCAGACACTGGCCGAGGTCGGGCTGGCGGGCAAGGACGACGTCGCCGCGTCCGCCAAGCAGGCCCGGGCCGCGCAGCCCGCGTGGGCCGCCACCCCCGGGCACGAGCGGGCGGCATTGATCAGGAACGTCGCCCGGGTCCTGGAGGACAACCGGGCAGAGTTCGAGACCTGGCTGGTCCGCGAGGGCGGGGCGGTTCCCGGCAAGGCGGCGTTCGAGGTCGGCCTCGTGCTCGGTGAACTGTGGGAGGCGGCAGCGCTGCCGACCCAGCCCTGGGGCCACCTGCTCGCCACAGCCGAGCCGGGCCGCGAGTCCATCGCCCAGCGGCTGCCGCTCGGCGTGGTGGGTGTCATCAGCCCGTGGAACTTCCCGCAGATCCTCTCGGTGCGCGCGGTCGCTCCAGCGCTGGCCCTCGGCAACGCGGTCATCCTGAAGCCCGACGTTCACACGGCGGTGTCCGGGGGCGTCCTGATCGCCCGGCTGTTCGAGGAGGCCGGGCTTCCGGCCGGCCTGCTGCATGTCCTGCCCGGTGACGCCGAGGCTGGTTCCGCGCTCGCGCTCGACCCGAACGTCGCGATGATCTCGTTCACCGGCTCGACGGCCGTCGGCCGCGAGGTGGGCGCGGCGGCGGGCCGCACCCTCAAGCGGGTCTCGCTGGAGCTGGGCGGCAACAACGCCCTCATTGTCCTCGACGACGCCGACCTCGACGTCGCCGCCTCCTCGGGGGCCTGGAGCGCGTTCCTGCATCAAGGCCAGATCTGCATGACCGCGGGGCGGCACATCGTTCTCGAGTCCGTTGCAGACCAGTACCTGGAGCGGCTCGCCGATCACGCCGCCAAGCTTCCCGTCGGCGACCCGAACACCGAGCAGGTCGCGCTGGGACCGCTGATCAGCGAGCGGCAGCTGGCCAACGTGGACCGGATCGTGACCTCCACAGTGTCCGCGGGCGCGCAGCTGTGCGCGGGCGGAACCCACGACCGGCTGTATTACACCCCGACCGTGCTGGGCGGGGTGACCCAGGAGATGCCCGCGTTCCGTGAGGAGATCTTCGGTCCGGTCGCGCCGGTCACGGTCGTCAAGAACGACACCGAGGCGATCGCAGTCGCAAACGACACCGAGTACGGCCTGGTCGCGGCCATCCAGACCGGCTCCCGCGACCGTGGCCGGGCCATGGCAGACCAGCTCGATACCGGCATCGTGCACGTCAACGACCAGACGCTGAACAACGACGCGTACGCCCCGTTCGGCGGCACCGGTGCCTCGGGCAACGGCGCCCGGTTCGGGTCGCAAAGCAGCTGGGACGAGTTCACCCAGTGGCGCTGGGTCACCGTCCGCGACCAGGCGCACGGCTTCCCGTTCTGACCAGGAACCTCAGCGCAGAACCAGGAGGTCAAGCCAATTGGTTCTGAATTCCGGGCTGCGTGTCTCCGCCGTTTGCTGCACGGCGCCACGGAGCCGTTCCTTGCCCCGCCGGAACTCCTCATCGCTGAGGGCGCGCATGTTGGTGTCGGCGCGGCGGAAGGTATCCGCCTGGGTGAGGAAATCGGCAAGGCTGGTCAGTGTCTCGGGGACCCGCTCGAGCGCGTCGCGGCGGAATCCGGCGGTGGTGAACGCCTGGCAGGTCTGCTCAAGCGAAGGGAAGGTGTCGGCAGTCCGCGCGGTCTCGGGAAAGAACTCCCAGGGAAAGGTGTGCGCCGCATCGGTCCTGCCCGGGAATCCCTGGCGGATCAGCACGGGAGCGCCTGGCCGGAGAACGCGGCGGATTTCTCGCGCGGCGGCTTCCAGGTCGGCGATGTGGTGGATCACGAGGGACAGCCAGGCGCCGTCCGCCGAGCCATCTGGAAGCGGCAGAGTGCTGGCGTCGCCCTCCAGTGCCTGGATGCCCGGCCGGCGCGGAATCTGGGCCCGCATCGCTGCCGACGGTTCGACCGCGAGAATGCTGAGACCGAACCAGTCGCTAAAGGCTGCGGCGAACGCGCCGGTCCCCGCGCCGATGTCCGCCACGGTCATCCCGGGCAACGGCCTGAGGTGACGCCTTATCGCCTCGCGCCAGTGCTCGAGCCCGTCTCGCGGCACCTCGCGGACCGCCTTGAACGCTGCCGCGGTCTGGTCGTCGTAGGCCATCCGGGCCATGTCGTGCCTCCTGATTGACGCTGCTCCGAGAGATGGCGCCGCTGGGTTGTCATTCCCGAGCCGCGACGACTAGCCGCTTCGCGGCACTGACGGCCGATGCGGTCATACGCGGGCTGCGCGAGCACGACGTGTCACACGTTCTTCCAGGTCCACGCCCGTAGCGCACCGAACGGTGTCGCGGACCCGATCCTCGGTAGCCCCGAGCCCGGCAAGCGTCCGGGAAGCGGGCCCGTCGTCGTGGTACTGGGCGAGCAGGAGGTGCACGGTGCAAATGTCGGTGGTGCCCTGCGCAAGCGCCTCAGGCAGCGCGGAGGTTAGAACCTTCTGGCCGCGCGGTCGGCTGAACCGGACGGGGCCGTAAGTCCCTCCAGGGCCATGGCCGACGCTTTCCTCCAGCTGCCGCCGCAGTGCCTCCCGGCTGACCCCGAGCCTGTCCAGCGCGGAGATCCCGTTCCCTTCGCCAACCCGGATCAGGCCCAGCAGCAGGTGCTCGGGATCGACGCTGCCGTGGCCCAGTCGCCGGGCCTCCTGCCGGGCCATGAAGACAGCGGCGGCGGCGTAGTCGCTGAACCGCGCCAGCATCCGGCCATCGACAGACATGCCGGCACCGCCACGGGCGCGCCGGGCAGGCCGGTGCAGCGGGAGTCGCATGCGGCTTCCCTTATTGCTGAGGTGCGGCATTCTGGCGCCGCGCGCTGCGGGTGCAGACAGCCTGGCCGCTAGCCACATGGCCATGTCGTCAGGCTCGATGCGCCCTGATGCCAGGCACTGAACGACGATCACGGCGACGTGCGGCGGGTCCAGGTCAGCCTGCCAGCCGTTGACAGCGAGGAACTGCAGGCCGACCGCGACCGCTACCTGTTCCCGGTGGTCGGGGAATGGGGGATGCTGCAGAAGTCCGCTCATCAGATGCGCGCAGGCCGCTGCCGCGGCATAGCTGTCGGGGAGAGATAGCGGCACCGGGGCTTCGGCCAGGGCCGCCTCAGCGGCCTGCGGGTCTATCTGTTCGAGTGCGGCACCCGTTCCTATGCCGAGCACCTGCCCGCCGATCACGACGAGATCGGCGACATCCAGCGCGGTCACGGCTCGTCACCGCGCAGCAGGTCGAGCAAGCGCTGGTGGCGGGCCAGGCTGTCCTCCAGCAGCCTGCGGAACCGCTTGTCCTTGCGGCGCGCCTCCACCAGGGCCGCGATCGCCTCGCGGGCAACGTCCGAAACCGAGCGCCCCTCCACCTCCGCGATGCCCGCCAGCCGTTCGGCCAGGTCCAGATCGAGCCGCAGCACCATGTTCTTCGTTGGGGAGCTGCCACCCCCGCGCGTGAGCTTCTCTGCCATAGTGATTTAAAGATATCTAGATATCACACTATCGGCAAGGGGCGGAGGCTGTCCGGGGTCACCGCTACCTTGAAGCCCATGGCACCAACCAGCGACTCGGCGTCTGCCTCTCCCGATGAACCGGCAGAGGCGCAGTTCGGACCACACCGGTTCTACGCTGGCGAGGGCGGCGGCAGCGAGCAGTACCGGGGAGCCAGCTTCGACGTCGCAGACCTACGCGGCGCCCGGTTCACCGACTGCGACATGACCGGCGTTACGATCCGGGACTGCTGGCTGGTGAATGTGAGCATCTCCGGTTACCTCAGCAACGTCACGGTCAACGGCGTCGACGTGACCGATTTCGTCAACGCTGAGCTGGACCGGCGGCACCCCGAGCGCGTGCAGTTCCGCGAGGGCCAGACGGCCGATGACGTCCGCGCGCTCTGGGACACGATCGAGCGGCTGTGGGCGCAGGCAACCGAGCGGGCCGGGCGGCTGCCTGCGGCAGCGCTGGACCAGCAGGTCAATGAGGAGTGGTCAGTTGCGCAGACACTGCGCCATCTGGTTTTCATCACGGACGCGTGGGCCAGCCGGACAGTGCTGGATGAGGAAATGCCCTGCCACCGGCTCGGGCTGCCGCAGAGCTGGTATCCGGCGGCGGACGCGGCCGCGCTTGGCATCGATCTGTCGGCGCAGCCCAGCTACGCCGGCATCCTGCCCGCCCGCGCCGACCGGATGGCTGTGATGCGGCGCATCGTGGCGGGCCTGACCGACGCCGACCTGGCGCGGCCGTGCCAGCGCTCGCCTGCTCCCGGTTACCCGGAGGAGGAGCGCACCGTGATCGACTGCATCTCCGTGGTGATGGAGGAGGAGATGGAGCATTACCGGTTCGCCGTCCGCGACCTGGCTGTGCTGGAAGCCAGCTAGCCGACCGATGAGTTCCAGCTCACCTTGAAACCGACCCCGGAGTGTACTGAAGTTCATAATACTCGGCGAGGATTATGAGTTAGACTGCATAGCAGTGCTCATCTATTATGAGCTATAGTTCACGCGAGGGTTCTCATGGCTAGAGTGTCCAACGAAGCCTCAGTTCGTGGCCGGGAGCTGCTGGACAACCACTTTGATGAGTGGCAGCAGCTCCGGGCGCTGGCGCGCCCGCCACGCGGTTGGGTTCGGGCGATCCGCCAAGCGCTGGGTATGAGCACAACAGTGCTCGCCGCCCGCCTAGGTACTACTGCTGGGGCCGTAACCCGGCTCGAGCAGTCTGAAGCCGCTAATCGGATCCGTTTGGACACGCTGCGCCGCGCCGCTGATGCTCTCGGGTGTGACCTCGTTTACCTGCTCGTGCCCCGGCGCCCGCTTACCGCGGTCGTGCACGAGAGGGCTCGGGAGCTGGCGCGCTCGCAGGCAGCGGCGATAGAGCAAACGATGCGCCTGGAAGACCAGGCGACTGGGCGGACCTCTGAACTGGAAGATCAGCTTGCCGAACAGCTGCTGGAGCGCGGCGGATTGTGGAGCGGCACTGACAAATGACCGGCCTGACCTCTGAGCCTGACCGTGCTACACCCCTGACAGACGCCGAGCTGAATGGTCTTCGTCTGCCCCTTCTGACCCGTGCTGAGCTGAACCTCGCGGAGGCGCAGAACATCGCCCGTGCTGTTTCCTGGCTGTTCTCGCCTCGCCGACTCCGGCCAGAAGCCGTGACAAGGGAAGCGTGGCTGAAGAATCTGCACAGGCGAATGTACGGCGAGGTGTGGACCTGGGCGGGCCAGTACCGGACGACTGACCGAAACCTCGGCGTGCCCTACTGGCAGATCCGCGTAGATATGCACAACCTTGAGGCCGACACGCGTGCTTGGCTAGCCGACACCACTTCAGGGCGCTACGGCGATGACGAATGTGCCCTCAGGTTCGGGTACCGCCTGGTGGTCATCCACCCGTTCCCCAATGGCAACGGCCGGTGGTCACGACTGGCCTCGGATGCGCTCGTCTTAGCCTTCGGCCGGCCCCGGTTCACCTGGGGCAGAGACTCCCTTGTCGAGCCAAGCGCCTTGCGCCGCAACTATGTCGCCGCATTTCAAACAGCCGACACGGATCGAGACTTTGGGCCCCTGATCGAATTCGCCCGCAGTTAGATTGGCCAGGTCGGCGGCCGACCAGGAGTTTGGCCTTAGCCCGTGTGGCCTTCCGCGGTTCCCGTTCCCGAGCCGGGTGACGCCAGCCGGTTTGCCAGGTCCTTGCGGGACCGGATCCCGATTTTGTCGAAGATATGCCCGAGGTGGAATTCGACGGCTTTGACGCTGACATACAGGTCGGCGGCCACCTCCCGGTTCGACCGGCCGGTGCAGACCAGGCGGGCTACGGCCAGTTCCGAGGCGGTCAGGTTCCAGGCAGGCCGCTGTTCGGGCCTTATCTCGGCTCCGCAGAGTGCAAGCTCCCGCTCGCACGCCGCCACATGCGGCCGGGCGTCGAGGGCCGCCATATGGTCGCGCGCCTGCCGGAGCCGGCGGACCGCGCGCTGCCGATCACCGGTGCGCCGCAGTCGGCGGCCGTCATCTCGTTCCAGCAGAGCACGCTGGAACGGCAGCGGCAGGTTCCGGGTCAGCTCCCAGGCGGCGGCGAAGTAGCTTCCCGCTCGCTCGAGGTCGCCCTGGAGAACGGCCAGGTCACCGTGCAGGCGGTTCGCCGTCATGCTGGCCGAGGCTCGGCCGCACGCCGGGATAGCGGCGTCGAGTTCCGCCAGGGCCGCCTCGGCGTCTTCTTGGCGGCCCAGGCCGATCAGGGCCTCGGCCTCCAGCGGGCGCCAGTCGGCCACGCCCGCGACCTCGGCCAGGCCGAGCGCCCTGGCGGGTTCCGTGGCGGCGAGCACTGCTTCCAGGTCACCGCGGGCCAGCGCCAGCTCGGCGCCGGCCATCGCCGCGATGGTAACCCCGGTTCCCGTCCCGAAGGCATGGGCCGCGGCCCGGGATGCCTCCACGTGGGCGCGGGCCCGCTGCCAATCTCCGCGCGCGGCGGGAACCAGGGCGGCGTAGCCGTGCATGAAGGCGGAGTCCCAGGTCCGGTCCGAATCGCGGGCCAGCGAGACAGCCAGCTCGCAGTGCATGAGCGCGTCGTCCCAGGCGCCGAGGCGGTACTCAGCGTCGCTGAGATAGACCAGGCAGTGGCCGGGGTGGTGCGAGCTCACGCCGGCCCGCAGCCGGTCCACGCCTACCGACAGGTCGCTCATCGCGCCGGTCATGTCATCGGTGAACAGCCGGCACATTCCCCGCATGACCAGCCCGTCAGTAAGCTCCAGCGGCACCTCGGTGGCGGCCAGGGCTAGGCCGTCCAGCCGGGCCAGGCCCTCCGGGCCGCGCCCGGCCAGGGTCAGGCTCAGCGCAACCATCATCTCGGCCTGCAAGAGCGCAGCCGGATGCCCGGCGCTGGCGGTGACGGCCCGCTCGCCCCAGGCCAGCGCTTCCCCGACCCGGCGCAACGTGCACAGATAGGCGGCCAGCGAGGTGGCCGCGGCCGCTCCCACCAGCGGTTCGGTGTCCGGGTCGTGGGCCTGCCAGGCTTCCAGCAGATGAGCCTCCACGACCGCCCCCCGTCCGCACAGCAGATCCAGACGGCCGCGCAAGGCGCTGCGCCGGGCGCTAGGGCCGAGCCGGGCGACCTGTGGCCACAGCGCCACGGCCCCAGCGACGTCGGCGCTGTCCACTAGCGTCGCCATAGCGTCGAGCAGCCGGCGCTCTTGCTCGGCGCGGGCCGTGCTCGCCGCCGATGCCTGCGCCAGCCACACCGCGGCCTGCGCCGCCGCGCCCGCCGCAGCTGCCTGCCGGGCCGCTTCCTCCAGGTCACCGGCCAGGGTGTCGTCCGGCCCGATGGCGGCGGCCACCCGGTGGTGCAGGGCCGCGGGGGCGGGAACCAGGGTGGCCGCGGCCTGGTGCAGCTGGTGGCGCCGGGCCGATCCGAGGTCATCGCGGACGGCCGCGTGGACGAGCGGATGGGCGAAGGCGATAAAGGAATCCGGGCCAGCCCGGTCTTCTGCCAGCAAGCCCGCCGCGTCTGCTTCGTCGAGGGCGGCGAGCGGGTCGCTGACACCAGCCAGGGCGGCCGCGGTCGCTAGTGGACACCTGCGGCCGAGGACGGCAGCCGCGGCGACCAGCCCCTGAGCTGGCTCGGAAAGCGCTCGCAGCCGGGCTACGACCACGCTGGCCAGCTCCCGGGGCGCGGGAAGATCATCATCGGCCCGCGCCAGCCCGTCGGTGCCCAGTTCTTCGAGCAGGGCCCGGCAATGCAGCGCGTTGCCGCCGGTGTGATCGAGCAGTTGCGCGACCGCCCGGCCGGAAAGTTCGCCGGCGCCAAGTGCCTGCGCCATGGCCACCAGATCCTGGCCGCTCAGGCCGTCAAGCAGCAGCCGGGTGACCCGGTCGTCGCCGGCGGCGAACCGGCTCCATCCTTCGCCCAGGCGGCTCAGCTCACCGGGCCTGGCCGACACCAGCCCCAGCACCCGGTCGGCTCGCATGCGCCGCAAAGCGAACAGCAGCGCCCGGGCCGACGGTTCATCGGACCAGTGCAGGTCGTCGACCACCACCACGATGACCTTGTCGCTGGCCTGCAGGTCGCCCAGGGCCGCCACGACCTGGGCGCCGACGGCCATCGCGTCGGCATCCTTCCACCGCGCTACCCCGGCAGGGGAAGCCCCGGCCGCAGTCACCGCACCGGCGGCAGAAAGGAGCTGATCGATGAGCCCCCAGGCCAGGAGCATTTCCGCTTGATCACCGCTGGCCCGCAGCACGCATGTCTCCGGGTGCGCTGCCGTGAAACGCGACAGCAGGCTGGATTTGCCGATTCCCGCCTCGCCCTCCACCAGGACGAACCGAGGGTGCCCAGCCTGCACCGCCTGCATTTCGGCATCGAGGATCGCCAGCTCTCCCGCACGGCCGACGAAATGGTCCACTACCGCAGTGTGGGCACCTGCGTATCCCGGGCGCAACTTCCGCGCTGGCTGGCAGGCCGGGGTCTAAGCGGACGGCGGCGCGGTAGAGGCCGCGGCCGCCGGCACCGATACCCGCCAGGCCGCGACCTGGCAGGTATCGGCTGCGGGTGTTCAGCTGCCGGGTATCGCGCCTGCGTTCTGCATGGTCTGGTACACCGAGCTGGACAGGTCGCTCAGGTCGTCGCTGGTAATGGTTGAGCTGTTGACCGCGAGGGCGATGCTCATGCCGGTGCGGGGGAGGCACAGGTTCAGGACCCGGGCGCCGAAGGCCTGGCCTTCGTAGGCCCAGAAAGGACCGGTCTGGCGGGAGTTCTGCTGCTGGACGCCGAGCCCGTAGCCGGCCGGGCCGCCGGGGGCGGTGCGGCGAATGGGCTTGCCGGTCGCCTCGGACACTAGGGATTCGAGCTGGTGCTGCTGGCGGTCGGGCAGGAGCTCGCCGGAGTAGAGGGCGCGGTCCCAGGTGGTCAGGTCGGCCAGTGAGCTGACGATGCCCCCGGCGGCCTGCGCCCAGGTCAGGGCGAGCGGCGGCATTGCCTTGCCGATCAGCGACGGCGGGCCGCCGATGATGTAGAAGTACCCGGCGGGCATCCTCACGGCGTCCGATGCGGGGCAGGTGTAGGGCGCCAGGCAGGTGGTGGCCAGCCGCAGCGGGGTGATGATCCGGCGGCTGAGCTGGCTGGCGTAGGAGTGGTGGGCGATCTTCTCGATGATCATCTGGGCGAGGAGGTAATCGGTGTTGGAGTAGTTGTAACCCTTCGGGCCGAGTGGGAGGCCGGCGACGTAGGAGACCAGCTGGGCGGCGGTGAACCGGGTGTGCTCGTCGGCGGCGAAGGCGGCGGCGAAGGCGGGCTGGTAGAGGTAGTCGGGGATGCGGCTAGTCATGTCCAGCAGCTGGCGGATGGTGATGTGGCGCCAGGCCGGGTACTGCGGCAGCCAACGGCCGATCGGGTCGCCGATCGACAGCTTGCCCTCGGCTTCGAGCTGCAGCACGATCACCGAGGTGAAGGCCTTGGTGTTGCTGCCGATCTCCCACAGTGCCCGGGGAGATACCGGCGGGCCGCCGTCGTAGAGGGTGGTCCCGGTGGCCAGGGCGATGGCGGGCCGGGAGCCGCGGAAAGTGACTCGCAGCGACACCGCGGAGATGTGCTCGGCCGTGCGCCGGGCGGTCAGGTACCGGCGCAGGTCACCGCGCAGCGCCGCCCGCAGCGCGGCACCGCTGTGGCGGGCCGGGCCGGCCGAGGCGCTAGCGGGGCCGGCCAGGACCATCCCGGCCGTTGCGAGCAGGGCCCAGGTCGCCGCGGCGGCGGCCAGCTTGTTCCGGGCATTGCTTCGCACCGCGGGGCGGGTTCCGGTTCTCATGTCAGCTCCCTGAGCTTGTGCGCAGTGACGTGGCCGCGGAGTCCGGCGCCGCCGTCGATGGCGCGGGCACGGTGTCGTGGAGCGGGGCAGCGGGGCGGGCGGCGACCCGCCAGATCCAGACCGCGAGCAAGATCATCGCGGCGGCGAACGGCAGCATGAACAGCACGACTATCGGGCCGTAGGATCCCATCGTCTCGGCGAGCTCCAGCCCGACGGTGAACAGCACGGCCAGCCAGCGCGGCACGGCGCGGCTGCGCCACAGCGCGAATCCCATCACGACGGGTGCGGCGTATTCGCTGACGAAATAGACATACTCAGCCGCCTGGGCCGGAACCGAGCCGAAGCTGGTCACCAGGAACCGGGCGGCCGCCGTCTGGGTCATGTGCGCCGACGCCGCCGCCGCGAGGTTGACCCCGACCAGGACGTTGAACAGGGCCCCGGCGAACGCGCCCACGGCTCCCAGCAGCGCCGCCACGGTGGCGATCACCCAGCCCCGGCCGGTGACCAGCAACGCGATCGCGGCATACGACACGGCCAAGCCGCCCAGTGCCAGCAGCGACAGCGACCCCGCCAGGTACAACTGAGAGGAATGGGCCGCTGCGATCGGCAGCAGCCGCAACGCGACGGCCATGCTCGTGGCCACCTGGTCGGTGCCGCGGGGGTCCAGCGCCTCGCAGCTGATGTAGAGCACCGCCGTGACCGGCAGGAAGACGGCCAGTATCCGCTGGCGAGCCCGGATTGCCTTGCCTGCAGGATGCTCCGATCGGCTGAGATGGCCGCCCCGCGCACCCACGCGGGATCTTGGGCCGGAAGCCGATGGTGCATATTCGAGGGATTTCCTGTCGTGCATATCGGTCTCCTGGTCTTTATCGGCGGCCGACCTCCGGCTGCCGTGTCTTAACCCTGGCCGGGCCGTGCAGCGGTGTCGCTAGGGAAGACCCTGGGGTTCGGCCCTAGACTTCGCGCCTCGCGGCGGGATGCCGCGGAAACCCGCACGGCAGCGGCCCCAGGGCAAAGCTAGGGACCGACCCTAGGAATGTCCCTAGCGACTATGCCGCCCCGCCCCATCACCATCGAGGCATGACCACTCCTGCAGACAGCAATATGACGACCACCATGCGAGTCACGGCAACGAACAGGGTCCCGATGGACTCAATGAGGAAGACCGCGCTAGTCGCGGGCGTCTTCTATCTGATCACCTTCATCTCCATTCCCACCCTCGCCCTCTACGTCCCGGTGAAAAACCACCGGGACTGGATCCTCAGCTCCGGCTCCCACACGGGCGTGCTGGTGGGCGGCTTCCTCGAGGTGGTCGTAGCCCTCGCCGGCATCGGCACCGCCGTCACGCTGTATCCGGTGGTCAAACGGGAGAACGAAAGCATGGCGCTTGGCTTTGTCGCCGCTCGGGTCCTGGAAGCGGGCATGATCTTCACCGGCGTCGTAAACCTGCTGTCGCTGGTGAGTTTGCGACAGAACCTAGGCGCAGCGGCCGGGGCAAATGCGGCCGCGCTCGTCACCACTGCCGCGTCGCACGTCGCGGTCTACAACTGGGCGTTCCTGCTCGGGCAGAGCCTCATGCCGGCCGTCAACGCACTGCTGCTGGGCACGCTGCTGTACCGGTCCCGGCTCGTGCCCCGCATCATTCCCGTGATCGGGCTCATCGGAGCCCCCCTGCTCATGTGCACCGTCATCGCGACGCTGTTCGGCGGCTTCAAGCTGGGCTCCCCCATGCCGGCTGCACTCCTGGTGGCTGCTTGGGAGCTGTCGCTCGGCGTCTGGCTGGTCGTCAAGGGTTTCAAGCCCTCCTCCCTCACGACCGGAGTCACGGCAACCAACAGGGCACCCGCCTCGACGGCGGCCAGCTACCCCCGGTCACCGAGGGGATGGGCCGATGAATGATCGAAACGCAACCGGGATTCTGACGGAGCAAAGACCGCCGGTGGCCGCGACCTCCCACGGCTCGAGGGAAAGACTCTCGCTGCTCTGGTTATTCATCGCAGCCATATTTTGACTGTTGTTCAGCTCATAACGCCATTCGTTAAAGCGCCGACTCTGGCGAGGAGGATGCACGACATGCGGGTGATGTTGATGATCAAAGGGGATCCAGAATCGGGCGCAGTGCCCAGCGACGAACTGCTCACCGCGATGGGCAGGTACAACGACGAGCTCAAGCAGGCCGGAGTGCTCGTCGACCTCGCGGGGCTGCTCCCTAGCGCTGAGGGACGGCGTGTCAAGTTCTCCGGAGGGAGCCGCGCCGTCATCAATGGACCGTTTGACGAGTCGAAGAAGCTGACCGCGGGCTACTGGATTCTCCAGGTGAACTCGATGGAGGAGGCCGTGGAATGGGCCAGCCGTGCCCCGTTCGAGGCGCTTTCCCGGATCTACCCTGGCGAGTACGGCGCGGAGGGCGAGATCGAGATCCGTCAGGTATTCCAGCCGTAGGGTCCTGACGTATCGGACTAGCGGCTGTTCACCAGCTCAGCATCCCGCCATCAGGCGCCGTTGCTGGCGGGATGCCAGGGCGATCTCGAGTGCTGTCAGGCCGCCCGGCAGGTCTTCCTGCTGGTGGGCGCGGACCCAGGTTCTGATCATGGCGGGCAGTGGCCGGGGCAGCCGGGTCGTTATGTAGATGCTCACGCCGTGGACCTTCAGGAGCTGGTCGCGCAGCACCTCCGGCGGTGTGCCGTCAGCTGGCAGGCACACATACCAGTAATCGCCTCGGGCGCTGAGGTTCTGCACATCCGTTATCGGCAGTCCGGTGAGCGCACCTAGTTCCGGGTGGCGGGCATGCCAGGAGTGTTCCTCGGCGCGTTTGGCGATGCTGAGGCCGACTTCGTCGGTGTTGGCGTAGGGCGGGAACCTGTCGATGACGATCACCTGGCGGCCGGGATCCCGGGTGAAGCCCGGCGGCCGGTGTCCGGGGACGGCCGCCTTGATCACGCGATCGCGGACGTGAGCGGCGTCGGTGACCGTGACCCTCGCGTGCAGGCCGAGTTCGGCGTGCTGGCCTGCGGCAAGTGCGGCCAGATCGCCGGTCACGGTGCAGCCGGTGATGAACTCGGGCGGGCCCACGATGCCGGTGATCGCCGGCCCGGACAGCCGCGGCTTGAGCAGGACCTGCCGGATCGCGTCAATGACGGCAGAAGGCCGAAACGGCGGCCGGATGCCCTCCCGGTGAGTGTTGCCGTTGATCATCCCGATGGGAACCGGCGCGATTTGGCCGCGCTCGGCCGCCAGGGCCACCAGCCCGACCGGGGACAGTCGCGCCTCGGTGTAGCGAGGGCTGGCCGGCGGGTCGTTTCCGCGGGAACCGAAGTTGCCGATTCCCTCGATCAGCGGGACCGGCAGCTTCCACGGCTGGGCGAGGTCGATGAGCACCTGGTAGGCATAACCGCGGGCCAGTCCGATCTCGTCTTCCAGCGCGGCCAGGACCTTTTCACACGAGACCGCCCGGCCGGCCGGGCCGGCCCGCCGGGCGTCAAGGGCCTCCAGGATGGCTAGCTCCACCAGGCCGACCCCGCTGCCCTGCCCCATCGTCACCACTTCCTGAACCGGGCCCGCAGCGCCCACGCGTCCGCTGCGCTCGCGACCAGCACCCGAACATCGGCCACCGGCACATACCCCGCCCCTGGGCGCAGCCATTGCCAGTCGTGGCGGCCGCGTTCCAGCATGCAGTCCACCCGGCCGTACGAGGAGAAAACCGTCGCAATCGAGATCTCCCGCAGCCGATGCACCGCCGGGACGGCCTCGGGCTGGACCGCTAGGTCGGTCAGCGCCTCGTGCAGCCGACGCAGGTTCCTCTCGCCCGGCTCGATCACCACGTCCACATCGCCCACACTCACCGGCTCTCCCCGCAGCCACAGCGCGGCGCTGCCCACCAGTACGCCCGACACCTGCTCCGCCGCGAGCACCGCCGCTGCCAGCACAACCGCTGGAAACCCGGGGCCGGCCGTGGCCGACTCACCATCAGCTGGTACCTCCGCGCTCACGGCAGGCACTCTAGCCGTCGCATTCACCGTGTCTGAGGTTGTCACGGTGCGCTGCTGTACTTCGCTGCTGCATTCGCCCTGGGAGATCACAGGTGTCCGCAGGCAGGCGCCTCGGCCACGTGGATGTGTCCGTCGGTGAACCAGTGGGGTGGGTTCGCGGGGCTAAGTCGCTGAAACGGATAACCACTCTTTGCCGCTACCCGGCACGACGCAGGGTTGTCCAGATCGTGAACCAGCATGATGCGGGGCAGACCGCCGGAGCCGAAATTGTCAAAAGCCCAGCCTGTCACGGCTCGTACGGCGGCCGGCGCGATGCCGCGACCGCGGGAGTCAGCCGCCGTCCAGTAGCCGATCTCACCCTGCCCGCCGCTGCCGACCTGGCCGCCATCGCGGTTCCACAGCCCGACGTGACCGACGGCCTTGTCCTGCGACACATCCGTCACAGCAAAGGTCAGCCAGTCGCCGTGCTCCCAGCCCCGCTCTTGACCCGATAGCCACAGCCCGGCTTCCTCGGCGTTACGGGGACCGCTCCAGCGCTGCCGAAACAGGTATGAAAGATCAGAATGCGACCCGAGACCTTGGCTGGGATATTCATCCGCCGTCGCTGCTAGCAGGTCCGGCATGTCCGCAAGGAGCCATGGCCTGAGACAGAGCGCTGGCTGGTCTCCGTCAGCGGCGACATCCAGCACGACGGTCATGCACCGCACCTTCGCCCTGGGATCCTCGCCCTCGCAACCCGTTTTCCGCGCTGAAGGTGGCCGGGTGGAACCGTTCTCGTGGGGCTGGGCTCCCATTCCGCTCCCAGAATCGGACATTGGGAGAGGCTAGACAGCAACAGCAGGTCACCGGGTTCTCTGTGACCTGCCGTTTGTGGTCGGGGTGGCCGGACATGAACCGGCGGCCTCTTCGTCCCGAACTGAGCGCGCAACCAAACAAATCCGGTGCTGGAGGACGTTGCCGCACGTCAGAGCTTCTTGGGCAGGCGTGATCGCGGCGTCTGACCGCGGCTGGCGGCGGATCGCCGCTCCCATTCCGCTCCCACCGGGCACGATCGGCGTGGGACGTCGTGCGGGGCCCGGCGCAGTACGTGTCACATAACTGCAGCGACCTTGATGGGCGGCCGGTTGGTGTCCAAAAAGGTGCCCGCGGGCCGGCTCCGGATCACGACGTCCTGATCCGTGCTGGCGTCAGGGCAGCCATGGCCTCGATGACGGGCGTCAGGCCGGGGCGGGCGGTGATGATGCGGACGACGGCCTCGTCCAGCCCGGCGGCGAGCCGGGCGAATGCGGCCGGCGCCGGGCCGGCGGGGCCGTAGTAGCCGACCGCGTGCAGCATCTCGTCGGGTACCGCGGCCACCAGTTCGGGCACGGTCGCGCCCCGGCCGCGCCGCTGCTCTAGCTCCTTGAGCTCCGGGTCGAAGCCCATCTGGGCGAACAGGCCCCGGTAACCCGCGTTGTCCGGGGTGCCGGGGCGGGCCAGGGCGTAGCCGAGGACCTGTGTGCCGAATGCCTCCCGCGCCGCGGCCGCGTCGTCATCGATGCAGACCCGGATGTACATGGTCATCGGGACCGCGCCCGAGGCGCGGGCCGCCCGCGCGGCGCCCGCATCGACCTCGGAACGGCTGGTTGCGATGCGCTGCGGTGTCGCCCAGTTGAGCAGCACGCCGTCGGCGGTCTCGCCGGCCAGCCTGAGCATCTGCGGGCCGAGCGCGGCCAGGTACACCGGTGCCGGCGGCAAGTCGCCGAGACCGAGCGTGGCGGAACTGGGCCAGCCGGGAGTGCCCAACGCCGGGCCCGCGCTGGTAACGGCCTGCCCGGCCAGCAGGCCCCGGACCTCGCTGACGTACTGCCGCATCACGGCGATGGGTCGGTCGGGCAGTCCCACCGATGCCCAGAAACCTGGCCCGTAGCCCCCGGTGCCGAGGCCGAGCACGAACCGTCCCGCCGACAGCTGGGCCAGCGTCGCCGCCTGGGCCGCCAGCCCGAGCGGGGTCCACATCCGCGCCGCCGGGACCACGGAAATCCCGGTCCGCAGCCCGGTGTCGCGCGACCAGGCTGCGCAGGTATGGAACGAGTCCGGCACCCCTCCGGCGGGAGTCCACAGGCTCTCGAACCCGAGCCGCTCCGCCTCCCTGGCAGCGGCTCGCAACTCAGCGAACGGCAGGCCAAGCCGGGCGTCCAGCCCCACGCCAATCATCATGCCCGGCAGTATGCCAGCCTGGCGTTGACCGATTACCGGCCACCGGCTGGCTGTCTGCGGCGCGCTTGCCGCAGGCTGGACACCCGACGCCCTGATCGAGACGGCCGGGGCGAACGCGGCGGCGTCCGCAACCCTGCCGCTGTGCTGCCTGCCCGGCTCTCCTCGGCCGCGCTGCCGTCCTTCCCGCTCCGGCGCAGCGGCCGCCCTGGTACGGCGAATGCGATCCGGCCTCCCGGATGCCCAACAGCAACGGCAGGTCACTAGGTTCTCTGTGACCTGCCGTTTTGTGGTCGGGGTGGCCGGATTTGAACCGGCGGCCTCTTCGTCCCGAACGAAGCGCGCTGCCAAGCTGCGCTACACCCCGGCGACCGCCATGGAAGTCTAGCGGACGCTGCGCGGTGGTGCGCGCTCAGCTGATCCGCGGAACCAGCGTCAGCAGCGAGGCTTCCGGGCGGCAGCAGAACCGGAGCGGCGCCCAGGGCGAGGTGCCGAGGCCGGCCGAGACCTCGATCCATGGCTGCTTCGGGTCTTCGGCGTCCGCCGGGTGCCGGTGCAGGCCGCGCGCCCGCTCCGGGTCGATGCCGCAGTTGGTCACGAGCGTACCGCGCCCGGGGAGGCAGACCTGGCCCCCATGGGTGTGCCCGGCGAGCAGGAGGTCGTAGCCGTCCGCGGCGAACTTGTCCATGACCGAGGGCTCGGGCGAGTGCAGGACGCCGAGCCGCAGGTCGGCGGCTGGGTCGGCGGGACCGGCGATCTCGTCGTACCGGTCGTAATCGATGTGCGAGTCATGCACGCCGGCCACCGCGATGTTCAGGTCGCCTGCCTTGATCATGCCGCGCCTGTTGTTCGCGTTCATCCAGCCCGCGGCCTCCATGCCCGCGCCGAGCTCGGCCCACGGCAGGTCGGGTACGTCGCGCGCCCGCAACTCGCTGTCGCGCCACAGGTAGCGCACGGGGTTGCGTGGCTTCGGTGTGTAGAGGTCGTTGGAGCCGTAGACGAACACACCCGGACGGTCGAGCAGCGGCCCGAGCGCATCCAGGAGCGGCTCGATGGCGTCGGGGTGGGCTATCGAGTCACCCGTGTTGACTACCAGGTCGGGCTGCAGGGCATCCAGGGACCTGATGAAGGACAGCAGCCGGTGCCGGCCAGGGGTCAGGTGCATGTCGGATATGTGCAGCAGCCGTATCGGCCTGGCGCCGGGGGAGAGCACCGGGACGTCGTAGCGGCGCAGCGCAAACCAGTTGCGCTCGATGACCGACGCGTAGCCGATAAGGCCAGCCCCTGCCGCTGCGGTGCCGATGAGGACTTGTCGTCGCATCTACATATGGTGTCATGCCCAGCGCCATTGGGCCGCCTCGACGCCAGCCCGCGGGGACCGGGGGCGCCGGGCGCGCTCGGCGCGGACACGGCAGGATGTCCTCATGGCTGGACTGAAGGATCGGCTCCGCACGGACCTGACCGCGGCGATGAAGGCACGCGATGCAGTGCGGACCAGAACGCTGCGCATGGTCCTTACCTCGGTCTCCAATGAGGAGGTGTCGGGTACGGCCCACGAGCTCAGCGATGACGACGTGCTGCGGCTGATCGCCAGGGAGGCCAGGCGGCGCCGGGAGGCGGCGGAGGCGTTCGATGCGGCCGGGCGCACGGACCAGGCGGCCGCCGAGCGCGCCGAGGACCAGGTCCTGGCCGAGTACCTTCCCGCGCAGCTGACCGACGCCGAGGTGGCCTCGATCGTCGCCGACGTGATCAGCGAGACCGGCGCGTCCGGCATGGGCGCGATGGGACAGGTGATGAAGGCGGTCACGCCGCGCGTGGCGGGCCGCGCCGAGGGCGGCCGGGTGGCCGCCGAGGTCCGTCGCGCCCTGGCGGGCTAGGTCCGGGTTCCCACCGGGACGTCGGCCAGCGGGCCTATCGGCGGGTTGCCGCCGCCCGT